>JGI24159J19872_10001408_pt1 | contig 26334 bp, 13 predicted proteins | sample Ectturendosymbi4_FD_19872 | JGI IMG/M metagenome (IMG submission 19872)
CGCGCCACATATATGTATGGTGTTGTTCTTCACGCACATCCCGTTCGTGGTGAATCACACAATCAACGCAACACCACCGGAGAGGTTGCAACACTACAAAGTCGCAAAGGTTCGGCAATCGACAGGCTGAAGAGACCCAAATGTCGCCTTCTGTTAAATCGTCTTCGTCACTTGTCCGCCTAGTTGAACATTTGATGCATGGTCGTCACAATGTCAAAACGTTCTATTCTAGTTTTAAAAAGGTTAGTCTGAAGTGACGTGTTGCCCTTCATAGGTCGCTGCTCGTTGAAATGCCGCTGGCGACCGTGTTTCGCCGGTATGCATTTTATCTGCCCTGACAACGCAAAAGGATGACGTCATACACCAACTACATGAAACGTGAGATTGCGCATGGAGCAAACAGCACATCAAGGTGCAAGCGGCGGACCAGCACAATACGGACCAGTAATGACAGGTCCAATTTTTTTTTTAAAACAAACTACGACACTTTTCAAAGCATATAATGATGAAGCTGGTAGCCTCTCTTCACTCTATAGTCCAATTTGAAACATATTTGCAGCATGCACGCAATGAAAGCAACATGCTTACACTTCGGTAATAAAAAGATTTTCACAAGGACCAAACTCCGAATCTTGCGCTGTATACAACAGTTGGAAAGGCAGGGCAGCATTTGCTTATATCCTACTTAGACATGCCTTATTTGACTGAACCTATTTTTCGAGGCTGATTTGCCGATGCATGAAACACATCAGGTGCATTTCCGGCCTTCTGTCGACTATCCTTCAATTAGATCCATCCAGTAACCGCCAATCCTGCATGAGATTTATGTGCCTTCAATAAAAACAGGTGAAATTCCAACTTTTCTCAAAAAAGCGAGTCTCCGACGTTCCTCTTCAGCGCTCACGTCATCTCTCAAGCACGTAATGTTTCTGTTGTTTTGACAAATTGCAGCAATTTCGTTGGTCATTTTGCTGAAACAAGGCAGCAGTCAGAGCCCAACTTATCGCCACCTCCATCGTATCACGTTTGCGCCTGTAATGCCAAATTAATATATAGCGACTTTTCCGCAGCACCTGAATCGTGGAACACTACCGTGTCAAACGTACTAGGCGTCCGTGATGCAATTAGTTCGCATGGCATAATGAAACGAGTCACTATTGTAGTGAAGCTGACGTAATGTCGTTTTGCTCATTATCGCTGCCCATTATGACGTTACTCTGTGTGCTAAGCTAGGTTATTAAATGGGAAAGCAAACGCGTGGGTGGCGTTCTGTTAAAAATAAACAGCTGTAGTGGCTTGGGAGCCCGTCTCGAATTACGAGAGCTAACGCGTGAGTGCAGTGATGACTGCACGTTTCAAAAATTCAGAATTCGCGCAATTTCTCTTCTGGGGTGGTACAAACCGAGAAAGACCACCTGATACACAAAAACTTGCCATGGTGCCTCATATACGGATGCCTGCAACTGATTTCTTTGTGGCACACGTAAAACGAAAGTGCTGATTTGTGTCTGCCCCGCATGTCCGCACTTTCACATCTAGCATCAGCCATTCCTGAACCACACTATCTCGCATCTCGTTCCAAGAAACTCGAGTTCCTACTTTCTAGAACAGTCACCGAAACCTCAAGGTGCGCAATGCTGTAATTTCTGCGAGCTTTATGTACATCGCGACACTGGCAGCTGTTTTCACGCAGTCCTTATGAACACCACGCACATTCGAAAACTCAAGTACTCGCTTCCTGCTCCGGCCGCGTATTTTCAATATCGTGGGAAACAGGGCCTGAAGGTAACTGACGTCACGACGAACAGTTGATTTGTTTGTGTTGGCGTATGCCCCCGATTTCCTTAACAGCCCTCCGCGAAGCGGTAAAAGAAAAGCAAAGTCAACACAGATAGCACGTTTTCAGGAAGAGGAAAAACCTGCATTTCCGACCCATATTAGCCCTGAATAAGGCAGAAAACGCGCCACCGCTGCCTGTAGCAGAGACTGACGAAATCGAAAGATGGTTTCTCAAAAAAAAAATGACACATAATTGCTTTCCAATACCCGTAAGCAGCTGCTCATAAAACCTTGCATGTCTCCGCTAGCAATGCGATAGCCCGCCTCACCCCTTTCTAAGTCGAGCAGTTTTCAAATGCCGTTCAACAAACCTCATCACTCAATTCGCACTGCATTTTCTGTCAGCGGCCAAACCCACTGAGACAAGCGTTAGAAAAAAAGCGAACTTTCAGCAAAGACCTTATCATGCTGATCTTCACCGAGCCTTGAACGCGCATGTGCCAACATTCCAGCTGTATGCTTGAAAAGCTTTCTGCGCACCCCGCGGTAAAACAGAACGGCACGCGTTCTCACTGGCTCTGAGTAAGCTGCCGTACGCGCCCAGAAGCAACTCGCGAAGGCCGCTACAGCCGTTGTGCGAGCAGGCGGAACGACAGCAAAATCCGTCGAACCGAAGGTTGTTCTTCCTAGACGGACGAGTACCAATCCCTGTTCAAACACGGCCAAGCCTGGGGTGTGTTTACGTTCCCGCCCAGAACGTGCCGAGATACAAACGAGAGGAATCAAATCGAACGAACAACTCAGTCCGCATGCTCAGAAGCACAGTAACGGTTTACCAATTCGTTTACCACCGAAAGCTAAATCAACCTCAGGCTAAACCCACACACGCAAGTTAGCAGCAAGCTAACAAGAGTTTTATTACAGCCATTGCAACATATCAAGCAACGTGGACGCCAACATCGCCTACACTGGTGGTCCTCAACTTGAATGAACTAGGGGTACGCGACTGACAAACCTCTCTTACATAATACTGGTTAACTTCATTTTTGCACTGTGTAAAGTTAAAAGCTGCACTATAGTAGGATGATTTAAGTTCGCCAATTCTGAATCTAAAATCAGGATTTACCATCCTTTCATGCTTTGAAGATAGAACATTTTATTAAACTATACACGTTGCGGTTTGGGGTCAGCTTAAGCAATATTAATACACTCAGAGATTCCCAAGCACCAACTTGCCGACAACAACTTGCCCAAGCTAACAGCACCACAGCGCAGGTGCTGTTCTAAAAGCTAATTAATACATTCTGCAAAAACGGCGTACTTAATATCGAGACAGGGCCCTCATTTTTATTATAGATGATTTCCTGACTTGACATTCTACGTCGTTTTGCAAGATTGCGGAACAACTTCGCTAACTGTGGGCTGTTTCAAGCGGTAGCTCCCAACCTACAAAAAAAATAACACCTTGGTCGAGATACCGAGAAGCCTTCACTACTCGTACCGGTGCACACAAAATTGAAGCACATCACCTCGTCACTACCCGATTTTATGGTAAAGCAGGATTACATCCAAGCTCTTCGGAGAATGACATTGAAGATCGTTTATTGTTGTGATTCAAGCATTTCGCAAGAAAAATTGTGTCGTTCTACAATTTCAGTTTTGGGTTCAAAAAGCTACCTTTGATAACTCTTTTCGTTCGCTAGCACGCCAGACTTGTCTGTGAGCACGGAGACCAACACAAAGCAAATTTCTCGTCTAACGGCAAAAAAGCATTCAGCATGCTACTGAAGTTTTTTGCTAATCTAACAACTACTTTTCGCCTGAAAGACACAAACCCTTGTATGCAAACTACTGTATGTTTCACGTTTGACAACTTTGTCAATGCTCGTAAACCAACAAAAGAGGAAGACCTTTGCCCCTGACCTAATCCTGGTTGCTAACAGAATGGCAATCGATCCACGGCAACTGAGTGATTCGCCGTACTGCTCCTTGAGCAAGAATCTTCAGCTCAACAGCCGCAAACAGTGACAATTCAGGCTTCGGCCAGTCACCAATTGCCGTCAACCAAATCAACCACAAAAAAATAAGTCATTCTGTCCGCTTTGAGCGCCACGAAATAAACCTGACTTCGTGCAGTGACCCTCAACACACCACGGTACCTGATGGGACGTGCAGTGCACTTAAGGGCCTAAAAACCACCTGGCGACTTTTTACGTTCTTCGCCCCACGCCTTCAAACGCATGAACCAGGCTCGAACAGGTCTAAGTAAACACGTGAGAAGAGTCTTAACCAAAAAAACTTAACGACCGTTTTCCAGCTTCGTATTGACGTTTGCGCATCAAAACAAAACCCATGAACACAACTGTCGCCAATATCTTGCTGGAGAAAAGCATCGCAAAATGAAGATTGTCCGCAGATTTACAGCATCATCCACCACGCCCACCTGGTGACATTCTAATGCGATTTGTTACCCTACGTCGAAATGAGTCTTGAAAAAAACGTTTTTGCATCTACCTCCACGGAAACTTGCAAAACAAAACCATCACTTTGAACACCACGAGAACAGGGAAATACCACGATAAATCGTGCATCGACAAAAAATAGCTTTCTAACTTCAGTCGCCACAGTTTTCGCAATTAGCGGTAGTAGTTCCAACAACGTTTTAGGGAAATTTCCAAGCAGCTGCAAAAGAAATTTTTCAAAGGCACCATTTTTAAACAACAGTGCGATCCGGCGTGTTGCCAAACGAGTTTCTGCCTTCACCGCTTTCTCAATAAAAGATCGCTTGATTAGCCTACCAAAAGTTTACCATCACGTGCGCTCCGTGAGCGACGGACAGTGGCTACGATGGATGCTTTCCTACACAGTACGCACAGAAGCGAAACGGCCGTGAATGACAATTGCATTGCTTTTTTTCAATCGAACCTTCGCTCCAGGCAAAAGTAAGTGTCAACGCAAACTGAAGAGTTCAAAGACCGCTCGGCATACGCTTTCAAAGCAAGACCGAATGAGTTTGCTTTGCGATAAAACACCGACAGCAAGAACAAAGACCGCCGTAGTCAGTAGCCGTCTGGCACCTGCGTGTTTGTTTTAGCAGAAGATTAAGTCCTGTCAAGAACCGATGTGCAGTCAGCGCTACTAATAAAAATTCCGCCGCTCGAACGGTTTGATGTTACTGTCACATTTGATCGACTTTCCAGCTACAGTCTGCGGTTGCAGCCTGCTTAGATTGCATCGATAAGACTGTTGGAGTTTGCCAGTTCAGCACGTTACAGAGTGCAGAGCTGAAACGTTTGACCATATCCGTAAATCAGAAGTGTCAGTGGGCAGCATTCCTAGGCGCCACCTGCGTCAGTCGTCGACACATGTTTTGCTCGAAGTATCGATGTAGGGTCGCGGTTCGAAGCGAGGGGCCAGGTCGTTCCGCGACAGTGCGCTGACAGATGAACGCTAGGCTGAGATTATGTAAAAAGCCTTGCGGGCTGCCAATGCCGTTGACTGCCTTCGAGAACATACAGTACTGCACATTGGCCAGCTAAACGCTCATGCCAGCTGCTTTCGCAAACCAAGCAGCAACACAGGATTTCTGGCTGGACCTCACGCTTACCTTGCTAAAGCGCACGGTTTATTTACAGCCAAAGACCCAGAAGAATAACATGCGTTTTGTGCCGTGCGTAAAAATTAGTCACTGAAGCTGAATCAAAACCATGTAAAAACTCAATGACTCAGCCTTACGGCTTCAAGCGACTGACAATCCGCGACAGTCGTCTTCCGTCCGACCTCTCAGCTGAAAGGCCGATCAAGAACGAATTGACTGTTAACTCAAGCATACCGCCCGTTACGATTGAAGAAACTTGTTCAAATATTTCCGACGCCTTTTATTGACAAGACAAGCTCACGTAAGTGCTCATCTTCGAATCTGCTCGAGGCTCCTTATTCTCACTGTTTATCCCGTCACGCATTATCACCGAAGCGTTTCGGTCAACTGCGTCGATAGCGATAAACCGGAATTTTGCTTTTCGATACACTGTGGGATATAAACGATTCAACCAAGGCTTGATTCAACGCTATGTTGACGCGTAACTTCTGAACGCTGCGTCGCCCCAGGTCAAATGCAATTGCCGAGTGCTGTGTCGATATCTAGATACCGCTTTCGCTTCAGGCACTCAATAAACATCAAGCCAAAAAAGGTTTCAGGAATACGGCGTTACTGTCAGCACTGGGTATTTTGTGGTTTATAACGGCTGCTGAAATAGCAGGCACCAGCTGGTGTTAAAACCGCAGCAACACATTCACGGCACGAGTACTTAAAATCGAAGTACAGACCCGGAAAGGCGGCAGGCGAACAAAAACGTGAAACTGAAAGCAAAGCATCGAGCTCAGGCGTAAAGATTTACGATTGGAATTTTGCCTAAACACGAACAAAAAAGAAATGCCTTCAACAAAAATTCGTATTAGTGAAAATGACATTACCTAGCTAGTTTTGCAGTTGCTTTTTTTCGGAGATACCATATTGTTGCAAAATGACGAATTTAATAACTATTCGTGTGCATCAAACATGCGAATTGTTTTGTTTTTCGTCATAATGAATTGAACGTGAATTGCACAATGAAGAACACTGTTAATGCTGCAATTTGCGTCGAGATAAAATGTGTTTTTCTCTGTGCTTGGACATATAAATGAAATCGGATTCAAGAAGGATCCGGCAAGATTCCCGACTTTACACTGGCAACGCAACTAAATATTTTTTTATTTATAGCAAGTATCCTCTGCACGTTCAAAAAGCCTTTTGAGTCGGAAAATTGGCGTGAGCTTAAACATTCTGTAAGTCTTTCCAACAAAGAGTTAGCTGGATTCGCACTCACTGCTACTCCACACACCGAGCAAAACCTGGAAAGTACCCTGAAAAGCTTTGGTCAGTCTCAACATCCACAAAACGCGCTCAGCTGGTTTCTGCTGCAAATAGAGCAAACGTTATATTTGTTGAAACACGGCTGGGGTGGGTGACCATGAAGCAGACAATAGCTCTGCGATGATTCGGCAAAGATGATATTAATGATGACTCAACTGAAAACATTTGCGGTAATAATATGCAGTAATGCGCACTTGAAAACGCAAAATAGCAATCCTACGACTGCCACTTGTGGTCGAGGTATTTTAACAAACCACCATTTAAGCCAAGACGGAGGCGTGTGCGTGCTTTTAACCGATTGCGTAAGTCGAATATCATATTCATAGATCTGAGCAAGTGGCCTACACGCCTAGGTGGGAAAGCCAGTATCAACTTACAAACAACGGACTAAATGATTCACTGATGTGTTGAAAGACTTCAACCACGTAACTAACGAATCGGGCTACGGTCGTTAAGATTGCTCTGGTGCTAACAGCTGCGAGAATCCTTTTTCACCACCAGCCAGGACTACAATTTGGGAGGTACTTTATAATTATTAAACCTTATCCAAATATACATGTTTCTTTGTCAACGTTGTCTGGAAATTCTGGTCCAAAAAAAACAGCAATAGCCTTCGGGCGTTCGGTCACTGCGACTTGAATGGTCCCAATGGAAAGTACCATTACCTAAAAATATTAATTATTGTCGCTTGTGCAAAATGAACATGTCGCCTATAGTTTTCGCTCGTGGATGAAAATACTTGAATCAAAATACACTGCCTTGAAACCGGTATTAAGAAACAGGAAGGACCCGAACCAATTTCTGACTTTTAAACACCACGTAAATTACAAATACTATTCAGCGTACAACTATCTTACTTTCACTTTCACTTGCCAAATGTTAACTATGCGTGTTTGTATCCGAAGATTTTTTGCAAAAAAACGCAACTGAGTCGCAAGTGCTCAGCCAAGTGGCGGTTGGAAATTCCAGTTGCCACGGCATCCATGAGCAAATTGCTTGACAGTTAAAACTACCTCCAGACAAAACAAAATTTTCTTCAATTGCGTCAGTTGTTTCCCAAAACGCATTACGACAAATTGCGGTCACTAATAAACANACATGAAGTCCTTGAAAACTTACGCGACAGTGACAGAATGTCTTGCGCCGATGGTCGGCGGGCAAGTGTTCAGAGCTACGCGGATATTCGTTGGAGAAGAATAGAATGTAACACTTGAGATTAGCATCACAAATCAACATAGCAAGGTAATGCACAAAGCCATATTTGGGCAAAACGTCTGCCGATCGCTTATCAACCACGACGCTGCCGAGAATGGGCTTAAGTAGCGGTTGTTTATCGCTGATGTTAGAACGGATAGACAACAGGAAAAAGTCAGTTCCACTTAAAATCAAGCAGCTTCAACGAGCGCGTGCTACCCGCCTCGCAACAAACTTCGAAAATTAGCAGCGTAAACAAGAGCTTGGTGACGGACCTTAACTGATTGTTGTACTGCGTGGCATGCCGTAGTCAAAGAGAGCTTTGTATTGCAAAACCGCACTGGTGCAGTACGAGTACAGGGTACCAATATTGCAGAAATTCTCGCGATTTCTCGAGTAAGCCAGGTGAGTGCGGGATCAGCCAGTGCAGCAAAGCTATGCTCAAAAATAAGGGTTAGAAATAAAATGCACAATTTTCAATCTATCTCTGACGCGTCCCGTTGCGAATTATCTCGAAACAAATATGTCGATGCGAAAAAACAGTGGGCGCTTGTGTTCTTGACTTTGAAAACATTTTTCTGGTTTGTGTTGTGGACGGCGTTGAAACCTGCAACACACCAAACTCGTTTGCGCGGTTCAAACACAGTGGCCGAGTATTCCCAGTTTAAATTCACTTGTTGGCAAACTCGTCCAAGCAGGAAGCACTTTCTGCAGCACGGGCGCCAACGTAGCCCAAACTGCCTGTCTCTATGAAAATGGTAACGTGGAATAATCACAAACGTATATTCCTTGTATCTTTCAGCCAGTATCAAACGCATTTTAATGAGCGCAACAACCACAAGACAACGATTAGACATTTACGCACCAAACGTGTCATAAGGCAAGCAAGATGACAAANGTCACGAAAGTTGTTGCTAAATAATATCAGCAACAGTTCGTTTGAAAAATATACTAACACTTTAGCAAAATGTAAAATGATACTGGCATTTCAAAATCATTGCCAAAGCAGCAACGCTTCACAGAAAAGAACCCACTCATCGCAGTGCAAATTGGACAAACCGCGCAACTGACGAAACAACCAACGTCATCGGTTGGGCAGTGTCACCTTGTGTTAACTCTGAAGCACTGCAGTTGTCCGCATGGTAACGCTATTCAGCTAGGCCATCTTCGGACTATAATTCTGACAATATCGTTGTCACGTCTCGCTTTCGTACATTTTATAGAGCATGCGCAACGAATTCCTCGTATTAACAGCACAGAGATACACTCCATGGTTTCGGTATTAACTCCTACTCAACTGCACTGGTTATGCAGACAACGACACATTTCATCAAAAATCCGGCAGGAAACATTTTAATGCTTCGTCACGAAACGCATTGTGTTGGTCTCCGGTTCCCGGAGTCAAGCGAAATTTCTGACTTCACGTCATATGCGCACATGGGCATCGGAAGGATTTTTTCCAGGGGCGCCACTACGGGATGTTTCCGAAAATTTCCTAGGGGTGAAATTTGTTTTTTCCATTCGGAACTAAGAAAACAACCTTTATTTGCTAAAATTTTCAAAATCCAGGGGGGGGGCCAACGCCGCTCCCTGACCCCCTGCCGACGCCCATGCATGCACATGCACAGAGAAATATTCTACATATCAAATACGCTAAGAAAACTGATCATTAGGGCTATGGGTTTGGTGTTTAAGGTAAGTGTGTCGGGTTAGGGTTTCTGTTAGAGTGAGACTAATACAAACAATTGAGGTCTAAGATTAAGTCCAATATTTTTCACTGGCTGTAGTTATTCCGGTACTGTAGCATGTTGTGGGTATCTGACATCTAACAAAAAAGTTTTAATTTACACAACACACATCACAAAAGGAAACGACAAGCTTTTTTCCTTTACTCAAAAAAGCAAAACAACTGACAAACAATAATTAAAGGTCAGAAATTTCGCTTGACACAGGCGTCAGTATCGCAGTCATCAAGTCTACATACCGCTTTAACTAATTTGCATACAACTTTAAAGTAAGCAAGAAACTGACCAGAAAACGGTCATTGGCGACCGACACCGAGACAGACCACTGGCCTAAAGGCGTCAGTCAACGGCTACACAAATCAACAAGCTGAAAGCAAAATTTACTCTACCCTGCTCTGTTAACTACCGGGGTGACTCAAAACTATGTCGACGTCAATTTTTGTACCTTTCTGCTCAACATCCATCGGATTGTCTTCAGCTGCTTCTTCGGGGTGCTCTTTGGGTTTGAGGCCCAGTTCGGACAAAGGCGTCTTGGCCAGGCCAACGGGAACGTGTGGGTGTTGACCTGGCGGTATTAAAAAAAACACGTAAATTGTGACGAAAACAAAGCACTTTACGGTAAGTGCGGCCGCAGTGGAAAGGCCCAGCACCGTGCTTTTAATGGCAGTGGATAATTGAGTCGCTTGAGTGGCGTGATACTACGCCGGTGGCCGATTTCAACGAAATCATTGAATACAATCGAATCTATGTCGTGCTTCAATGGAAATAAACGCCGCCTTCCAAATCGCGGTTTCTTCAGTTAAAATCAATGGTTTATTGAAAAATGTTCTTCGGAGTGAAATATATCACCCACGCCTATTCTATTGCAACGCTACGGCGCTGGTCACAAAACAACTATGGATTTCGTGAAAGAAAAACACAAGTGTTCAACGGCCTATTGAAAAAATAACGGCCAAAGCCAACGAAGTAAGAGCTCATATTTGATCGTACTGATAATGGCAACTAGGTTTACCGAAACTTTTAAGAAATATTACTTATTTCGTTTTGGTTTACCGTTATTGCTCTCATCAACCTGATCGACTATGTTATTCAGCAGTTTACTATTACACTGCGTTCTGTTTGCAAATGATGCAAGCAAAGCAAAATGGCGCACTGATGCTTTTACAAGATTGTGCAACTGTTACAATTTTTATCATACCGCTAAGTATTGTGGGTAAATTTGATCACTTTCGGGCGAAATGGCCGCTTTATGAATGCAAACGTAAAAGAAGTGAACAACTCGTGACGTGGATGAATACATCAAACCGATTGTATCATCTTAACAGCCAATCGTATGCAAGTACTCACCTTGAGTTCCACTGACATTGAAATATGGTGTAGTCGGAGAACCTGGGAGGATGGGAAATCCAGGAGTTAATGGGGTAACAGCATCGTCAGAGCTTGGGTTCTCTGGCTGAAGGTCTTCTTTGTAGCTGTGAATGTTCTGCGCATAGGAAAGGCGGATAACTATAAAAAAGTGCTGCATGTTGATTTTTTATGATAATTTCAAAGGCGTTCGTGTTTCCCAACCATAATAGCAAGCGCGTACTGAAAGATACACAATTTTACTCGTAAGTTCACCAACGGAAAAGAGTGAAGAGCTGGTAATCACCAGAGAAATTATCAGGGGCTTCTCCCAATGTGTGGGTAGCCCTATCAACACCAATTAGCAAATTGCAGATATTAATTTGCACTGGAGTGACTCTCTTGAAAGTGACGCAAGTAGAACGCAAGAGAAATATTGCGGCGATCTGCAATGTTTTGCCACACCCTTCATACGAGATGAGAGGAACAAGTTTTCAGTCGGTTGTCTAAGTAGCACCAAGCTGTTGACGATAAAACAATTTGAGGATTGCAAAACATTAGTTTCTGACTGTACTGAAAAAGTGCATTCGTGAAATTTGTAACGGCCTTACTCTGAAAGTCAGCGGCTCCAAGTCCGTAGCCAGGTTTTAAGGTTTGGGGGGGAAATGTATTTTAAGGGGGAGATTTTTGTTTTATTATATGTTTTAATAAAAAAGTTTATGGTCATAACAAAATTTGGCGGGGAAAAATTTGGGGGGGCATTACCCCGAATGCCCCCGTGGCTACGGGCCTGAGCGGCTCCTTAGCGGAACACGTCAGGAGCTCAAAAGCTCAACGAATGTCGGAATGCAGGTCATATACAGTAGGCTCGATTTAAATCGCCACTGAGAGAAAAATTGAAGGAACATTCTGAGCATGAATATGAAGACATGCTGTGGACTGATTCGTGTTTATCATTCAACCACGAAATGTTGAGGTAACCCACCCAACCAATCGCAACTAATCCGACAGATTCATTGAACTGCTTCGGAAAGGTGAAGTGTTGCTAACGTTTGAGGCCGAGTTCGAATTTTGTCATTGGAAGCGATTCCAATGGTTCTTTTTTTCTAACTTGAAACAGTCAGCAATCAACTAGTAAAGATTAAAAACAGTTGGTCGAAAGGTTCATCTGAGACTCCAGGAAACCAATCAAATACACTGATTGAGCCAAACAAGGCACTCTTGCTAACTTACCTCCACTGGTCTGGCACCCGGGTTGACTGTCATGGCAAGAAAAAGCTGAGGTGAAAGCTGCTCTTCCAGCGAAACGGCTTTTGTCTGCGCTTGTGAAGGAGAAACTTGTTGAGGTGTTGCAAGCGGCCTACTGACAATTTGCTGTTGCGGTGGACGCGTCAGCGAGGACTTTGGCGGATAGGATGGTTGAGGCGCTCTGAACAATCAAGTGAAGACGACTGATGACGTATGTGTGTTTGTAATTACCCTGTACCTCCCCCTCATTTCACCACATGGTGTTGTGCTGTTAAGCGTCATGTGCGCCGAGATAACAACCAACGCGTTAGGGATGTTATGCGGTTGACGGGACTATTGTGGTTGAAATGATCTTCTAACAAAAGAACGCTCTCACCAATACAAAATACGCGCGATGCTTGCAAAAAATCAACACCTCTCCTGCGCCGTTATAGTTTCATTTTGTCAAGAAAGACAGCAAGACGTGCTTACGTTGCCCCTGGGGAAAAAACATCTTCGTCTTTCGTCGTCTTCGAATCTGCAAGCAAGAAAGTATGTTGAGTCGGGCAAACTGTGATGTTGAGAAGAATCACTGAACGAACGTTGCTAGGGGACGGCGAAGTTGTTACAACAAAAAGGTGAAAAGTAAGTGTGATACTGTGGATTGGACATTTTATCTCGTTTGGATAAAGTCGTGACGATACAAGCCAACACTGACAAAAGCACTGCTAGAAACTACAGTACACGTCTTTTAGTAGCGGTCCAAAGAAATGTAGCTTGGAATGCCGCTTAGTATAAAGTCTTACTGCGCTTCTTATGAGCCTAATGCAACAACGTGAAGAAAGCCTTGCTTTACAAAAAGCAGCTTATGCCGAGGGCACAACCACGACCCACGTCGATCTGCGCCGTTAGAGTTCAGAGGTCAAAGCCAGGGCAATATCCGTCCGTTTCTTCTCTGCATTGAGACACCGCGATCTAAGATTTTAGTTTGTATATCAAAGCGATGCGGTGCTTTTCGCTGCATACCGTAATGTGCCGGCTAATGGCCGGACCATGTTCAAAATTACTCCCACATTGCTGTGGGAGACAAACCGCACCTACTCTTGACTCGAGGTCGTTCAGACGGCAAGAATTCAAGGCAGGTACAGTGCCTCACAGGCATTTGCAATAGCGAAGCTCAGGCGATTTTCTCCAACGTTTGCAACAGCAGACAGATCATAAACGGAACAGGGATACACTGGCTGAACACTAAACAGTGGCGTTTATTACACGCGCCAGAGGTTACATAGGGCTGACACTAATCGCATTCGCACCTAGAGTTTGGACAATGTTCGCATGCTTCGAAAAATGGCCAGCAACCTCTGAAGAAACAGCAGACGAACGATTTCTAAAAGCGTACCGGACGAGCTTCCGTCGCGCACCGTGAACACTGACTCTGCTTCACCGAACCGGCAGAGCTCGTTGTCGATAGAAGCAGAGGACGAGGGAAAGCTGTGACGTGCCGACCTTCGAGGGAAAAAGCTTTCCGAAATCGAGGCGTGCGTTCCGTAAAACCTGGCCATTTCTTGCTTTCGCAAAGGTGTCATCTGGTCCGCTGGATCTTCGTAACGAACGTACATGCCGTCGGCGAACACGGTGTGACGGCGTGCGGCTGAACTGCTTCGAAACGCAGACGTTTTTTGTACAGGGGAAGGAGCGTTGCTCGTTTTTTTGCCCGTTTTCTTTCCTGAGCGTTTTTTCACACCGAGCTTGTCTTTCCCGTTATCTTTTGCGAGATCCTGTTTCATTTCTTCAAAAGGTGAAATTAAGACGCCTTCGCTGTTGACGCGTCGAACCCAGACTTCGCCGCCAACGACGGGATTGTTCGTCTCCGACTCGTAGCTCGTACTCGCTTGCAGGCCGTTGGTGTCCTTGCGCGAGTATAGGATAGGTGTGATGACCTCCATTTCTGCTACAATTCGCTCTAGCTCGGTTATACATTCCTTCCCGTCTTCGCGCATGGTGAGCGAACAAAGATCAGAGCGATGATTGCGAACGAAGTCAGAAGCTGCTGTCACTTGCACGTTTTATCGCTCACGATGTTATTACTTAAAAATATTTCAAACATTACTACTACTCCTTCGATTCTGCAAGGAACCTCCATAAATTCAAGTTCACTGCAAACGACTCGTATCTGAATGCTGCACATCTCTTTCGTGTCGCACCTGGTCTCTAACGGCACTTTCGCAAGGAATAATTCGAATATTGCGCTCACATGAGAAATAGTCGCATGCAATAGTCGAGCACCACCTTTAACCACGGTTTGAGCCGAAACGCCTTGTCAGCCTTTCTCGATCCTCACATAAGCGGTACAGCGGCTCGCACGCGAGCTACAAAAAGGCCCTTGACAAACGACAGGTGGACCAGCAACGCTGCTTGCGTCCAATAAAAGCGCATTTACAAACCAGCAACCACCCTCCCTTGAACCCAACTTCGCTTCTGATGTGAATCGCCCCAGTGAACCTAAATAAAGGAACGACAGGCAAGAATAGGTCGCAGCCACTGTGAAATTGTATACTAATGTAAGCCATTTCAATGGCCACTTTTAAACAGGAAGCCGCTTTGGTCGCAGACCATTTTTTCCGACAAGCAGCGACGGATTATTATTAAACTCATGATATGGTTGACAAACTTGACAAACATTCTAGCAAAATGTATAACATTCACCTGTTTTGTGGAAATCTCAAAAAAAAAGAACACAATTTCTTTTTTTCAGAGAGCATTTAACGAAAATATATAATTAAACCGAAGTTAGAATCGTAGAGTTTACCAGAACAATACGCCTTGCATTTTGAAAGCAAAATTGTTGAAAAGAAACACTTGAAAAATAATCCGAAGCCGAGTGAAGTCATAAGAGCTGTGGCCGGTACCCATGCCTCGCTTTCAACAATGGTCTTCTTTAAACAACCCGTGACTTTCGTGCGCTGCAGATTCAGGAGAGCGCAGTTTTTAAGTCCTACCACAGACAAATACGCTCCGAACACCAGACAGCATTTTCAGCGTTCACATTTTCTTGTCGTCCAGAGATGATCCGGACACTCTCGTAACCTCCATCACGTTATCAAGGCTGCCTGAATGCATGTTACATTAAATATTTACCCACACCTGCTGATGAAAGCGAAAACACACGACTGCAACTCATAAGTAGATTCGTAACTACGTTGTATACATTGCATTTAACTTGCACTTACATGAAAATCAAGGTTAACTTTAAAGAACCGCAGGTTGTTCGCTGCAATTTCCTAATCGTGCATACTGGTGCAGCTGCCTTCAATAGCGTTTTTGATTCAAGATTCTCTGAAAAGCCTATGACAAATTTGCTTGGTGGTTTCATAAAAGATGTTCCGCAACGGAATTTTAAGTACGAGTCGCGCAGTGACGTTGGAAAAGAAGTGGGCGGTCTTCTGCTTTAGAAGGATTAGGTTTATTCAAATAGAGATGCCGAGTGCGGCTTATAAAACGACGTTCCAGTCTATTCTCCGGTGCTGGAATCCTTTCACATTGAAAATTGAACAAACTTCGTTGGGTTTGGTTGAAGTTTCCGGATGCCATAATGAAAATACCAAGAAAATGTTCGTTCGGAGGTATTTCACAAAAGCTAAGCCCAAGTTGGGACGTCGATACCGAAATCGCTTGGGTGTTGTAACATGCCGTTAAAAAGTTGCTCTCGGAATAACTTTACCGAGCATTGCCTGCATGGTTAAGTGATGACACAATCAAAGTTCGATAACTTTTATAGTTTTAGTTTTACTGATTTATTTGCTATTTAAAGGTCACCAAACCGAACTGTTTCAACCGGATCAAGTTCTGCGCGTGACGTCCACATCAGGACAAACAATCGGTACAAACATATTCTTCCTGGGGCGCTTCCTCTTATACAGCCATTTAAACCGGAGGTCAAGTCTTTGTCGGAAACGCCGCAGCTATAACTGAAAGGCAACGAGCGACCACTGCAGTAAATACATGAATGACAGAAGCAGTCTAATCACGCTGTGCAATCGTCCGGTCACTCCAGCAGGCACATATAGCAGATTTCATGCGGCAACAAGGTGATAATTACACCGATTAAGTTCCTGTGTTGACAGTCTCCGCACGCCGTGTGTCTCATGGACGGTTCCCACAGCGAACACGTAGGTAATGCTCCTATTTTGGCTTGCAAGCCAAGCAGCTCAGCTGCAGGGCGTAGCAATTGGCACTGGCGTGTTAAGGGATTTTTATGAAAGCACAGTCAACAATAACTGACGTTACGCGAGACTTGGTGCCGGCAAGACGCTGCTTGCAAGATTGCTCGGCGGCAAACTTTATCTGAGCGCAGTTACGTCATCACCTTCCACCCGTAGCGTGGCAACAAACTGTCTCCAAGAATGCCGCTATGAGCAAATCACTCTGTCAACAAACTAAGCGGAACTACTGGAAATCTAGCCCCGCGTTGCAAGCGAAATTTTAAGGAGTGTATTTGTGTTTGCGGCAATGAACTGCTTTGATTTCCTTTCTCCTAAAGTGTTTACTGACCTGATGAAAAACAAAGTCCTCTTTTTAGCGAAACAGAACACGCAAGAAACTCTCGACGTCAGAGGTCAAGTGAACGCATCGGTGCGTAACGCGCTTGCGGTAATTCAAAGCAATGATGTTCTGCAAACATCACACCACTCGAAATAAAGAAATATCTTGCCCACCAAACACATTGTGCGAAATGTTTGTCATCACACGATTTTTATACTCAAGGCACGCCAGTAGTGATCAGCGATTCTTTGTGAGGTGACAATGCTACAGTTTACCACGTTACCGACGAAAACAAGAGAAACAGGAAGGCAAAGGAATGGCTTTCTATTTCGGCGTGGAGCAGATAGAGCATTCTCACTGCAGAAACCAAGACTGCGAAAAGCATCTCTATCAAAATGATAAACAGTGACAACAACGATTTGTCTATCACGATAACCCCTTCATTTTAAAGTTGTAACCGCGACGCCTGCGACCAGAAAGAATATTTCACTATAGCTTCGAATAGATGAAAATAATTTTACAGGGGCGAGCTTCTGTTTACAAAGTGACCATCTTGCAGCTATTACTGTTACGGCGACAATGCCAGTGTGGACAGTTTGAGGCTGTGTTGCAAGTTCCTCACTATCTTGGAAGGCACGACAAGCCCAGCTGTAGAAAACATCTTGTAAGTATTGTTACAGCCGAAAGAACAGTTTTGACATACCATATTTATCTGCTTGGAAAATAACAAATTTTTTCACTAAAATGCTTTCCCAAGGGAAAACAATGCAATACACACCACCCCGACTATTTTTGGCAAATCTCCTCTTGTCACTTTAAGTAAAAGCATGCAAAACACAAATAGCCGTTGGAAAATTCAGTTCCACGCCATTACACAGAGTAACTAGGAATAACTGCTATGGGTCATTCCCAATGAAGGTGTACCTATATTATAGCCGTAACCGCCAAATACACTACGATTGCGACGAAAACTTTTCGAATAATGATGATACCTCGCCCTGCTACAATAAATCGCGTGGAAATTTTTTGTATTAGGTAGAGTAGGATAGAAAAACGGTAAACGGCATTCGGCAGTTAAACGACTCATTTTATTTGCCATTATGCATAAGTCAGTAGCGAAAACAGCGTGGTTATGGTAGGTGAAAAAAAAAACGAACTCCACAAGCATTTCTCCCTTCTCGCTGCAGTTGGTAGCTTGACAAGCACTTTGGCGTTGCTCGATACAACGCACTGAAAACACATGTTTATAGGTTTACCAAGTTTCCGCTCGCAAGGTTTGTTTATTTACACGAAAAAACCGCGCCGCTGCAGATAACGTTTTCTTGCTTACGCAATTTGTAAATTTCGCCAGCTGTTCGAGTATCACCCGATCGCGCAACAAAACAAACAAACGTTTCCAAGCTTTATCCACCATCACTGTACAACACGAAGATGTTTCTGCGTCCGGATGACTGGATCAAAGGTGTTTAGTTCGACCGCATTTACTGCTTTCAAGCATTCAATTACAGCTAGGCCCGCCCATCCATTCTTTGAAATATCTAAAATTAACAGGTTCACAATAAGAGCGGGACAGCTTTTTCGTGTTAGCAGTTAAAACTTCAATATCTTGTTTCAAGCAAACATCACATGCGTGTATCTAGACTTTCAAACCACCTGTACACTTTGCCAATACCTCGCGGAACTACACATTGATTGTTTTGTAGCGAACAGTGTTTCTAAACCTTTTTTAACTCGCAGCTCATTTTTAGTGACAAACTTCTTTGGAGACACACTGTAGTGCGAAATACTGATAAATTGGCGAACACAATCATGAAATGACGAAAATTTTTGCAATCATCTCATTCAGAACATGAAGCAACTTGTTTCAGGATCGTACATGGAAATGTTAAAGCTTAAAATGCTACACCAAATAATACTCAATAATACGCATTTGCGTTTTGTTCTGTAACGTTTTTGGTCTTCTTTGCAGCCCACCAGAAAATAGCTTCGTGGACCATCAGTAGCGGGCCGCGCCTCATCGGGCGGGAAACACTGGTCTAACGCAATCTTTAGAATGACAACCCAGTCGCCGCCATGCCTGGCTTAAACGTAGCTGATGCACTGACATTGCGTATAAACAAGGCAGCCAGATTTCATGAAAAGTATTTTTAGAGACAACGCTAAGTGAGAACTGTCTCCCGATCTAATCTGCAACTACGCGCCATGACCAGGGATTCTACATTTTTATGGAATACACCATGCACACCCATAACAAAGCAGACCTGCTGTGAACAGCTGCAAACGCGAGCACAGTTGAACTGGCCATGTCACAAACAGGCAAACTGCAGGCGACAAACTAAAACAATGCACGGTCAGAAGTGCTTGGAAGACACTGTAGTTGCAATTTCAGTCTTCCAAATCACCGAATAAAAACTGATAACGATCATTTGTCCTGTGTTTGTACACGCTTGTCGTTCATGGTAAATTGCTTTGAAACGGCGCGTTAACTTAAACTGTTTGGCGCACAGTAACCGTCTAGGTGCTACCAACCTAATTGTCTCCCGTCTGATGTTTATTACTCTGAACTAGAGCACGCCTGTGAAACAAGATCCTAAGCGTTCAGGATGAACTTCCCAGCACATCTGTCACACCTCAGAAGGACAACTACAAGCAACAGCAGCACGCCTCACAATACGTCATTACTGCGGTTACCGTACTACATGAAGCATGCCTCTAACCACTGTTCCTTTCACTTCGTGCTCAACACCTGGCAGTCATTGTCTGTGTCACCGTTGCTCCACCGAATCTTCCCTATGAATACTGGCCTTTTTCCCTCGCGTCTTTGAGGCGGTCTCACGTCGGGTTATCGATATAAAATTCTCCCTCTGTCGCTTACGCCAAGCAAAGCACGGTAAACATGCCATGCTCTTTCACATCTCGCCTGATATTAACAGGTTCAGTGACGTCACAAGGGTCGGCATTCGGATCTCAGCAAATATCACATTTGTAACGACGTTTCTCTTCTACAGAAACGGCGCCTGCAGAAGTCTGTCGAACGACGCAGACTCTGGTGACTGGTTTATGGTAAAAAGCGAAGTCTTCACAGAAATACTACGTGTAGGTGAGTCTATATGCAAAAGTTGCATGATTCTAAAAAGCAAGCACTTTTTTCTCATCTAACCTGTTAACTGTTTTTTAATCCGATTCTAAAATAATCCTAGTAGGTGTTCTGCTTCACTTTGTCCAAACAATGTCGCCCTTTGTCTAATACTTCAACCAGTGCGCATTGAAAAAGCAGGAATGAACTCAACTTGCTTGCTTTGCATCTCACCTTTCTGATTTCTTTCATGTTCACCACTTACTCGCGTAGAGCTTTCATGTCACGTGATGCGAAACGCAGATGTGATGTATGTCAGGGTTCAAATTTTGACACTCAGTAAAACTCCTAAATTTCATTTAATTTGCTAAATTGTGGAGAAATATGAGTATTCGAAAAACAAACACAGCACGCGCTTAATTTTTTGAGATGTGTTCAACCCAAACGGTGCGGCCTGGTTTTGTCGTTACATGCAGCACCACACAACATTAGGTTCTAGTTCGGGACAACAGGCATGACATCCGCTGCGTTTGGGCACTTGACGAGCTTAACAAACCCGGAGCTTTGTCATCGAGAACCTCTCAAATCTGACACTGTCGCCGAGAGGCCAATAGCATCTAACGACAGAAATTTGCCGCCTTTTCAGCAAGGGAACAATGCAAGGCGGCGCGAAGCAGCAAATATTGACTGGCCAGGACAATTTCCGATCCGTTTTTCTGACAAAGCCAAAACCCGTCGAAAACAGACAATTATCGGATCGGCAAACAGAACGAGCGAAATGAACATACGGGGCGGGATCGTTTGAATTTGTTTTCGAGCCAGACCCACTGCAAGCGAAACTTTTCGCCGAATCAGTCGGTTCGCACCAATTTGCGGTCGCGACTGTAACATGGCTCGTAATGGCCCACGCCGAGTAGCGTGCAGACATCATCGCGTCTATTTTTCCGCAGAGACACCTTCGAACCTAATATGGCAGTTGCGCTTACTCCACAGCTAGCGATGACGAAAATCCACTGGCTTTCCAGGTTTATTAAGTGGTGCTGGTTTTGCAGAGCGGCATCATGTAAGTGAATGAATGCATTCACAGCTGTCGATCACACCAGAGCACGATCAATACAGCGGCTTCGATGTTGACATGTCGCATACGCTTTGTTGTCAACTACCATCAGTCGCGTCAGAGCAGCACTAAGGACTCACTACCTCTCTGCATAAAACGTTCAGCCATAAGAAATGTTTTTCACTGAGAATGCTAGAAACCTGGAACTTCGCAACTCAGCCAGAGCTCAGAACCCTAAACCCAAGCTTTAGCTTTCACAAACGCTCAGCATTCTCCTTCCGCTACGCCGAACAAATCCATAACAAATGACCTTTACTTATTGTTAGCAATCACGTTTGGTATTGATTTCTATACACGCTAGCAGCTATACTTCAACAGGTTACAGTAAAGCACATCGTGCCGCAACCTTGCATCAGGCAAAGGCGCGCAGCTACAGAAACAACACAGGCACTGGCGAAGTTTAAGTGCTACTTAACGCAAACCCGTTCAAGCGATTAACCCCTCGACACCATACATTGTGGCAGCGCTGAAAGAAAATGTTTTGTATCTAAACTGTAGGCCATGTGGGGGGACCGTGCAGCAGGTGCCGTGAAGCGGCGCACGGACATTTGAAGTGCGTTCGAAAATCAAAACTAATCCTGCGCTGGTGTGGTTTTCTTCGCACGATGCTTTCCTGGTGAAGTTATCGAACCTCTGCTTGTCGTCGAACTCAGACAAATCCGCAAACACCAGCATAGCGACCGCATTCCAGGTCGTTATCAGCCGTCAACCCACTTCATGTGTGCCGCGTTGAGGACAAGTGACGCCGGCAATGACAAAATTTCGGGCGTGGACCCTGTTTACGATGGACAGCTGACAGTCACGTTTGGGTGTATTTACACAAGATGTAGGGTGGTCTTTATTGCCATACAATATCGACAGTATATCAGCAAATGTTCAGTTATGTGTAGCGCTGCAATGTTCAGGAGGTCTGTTTGCGTCCAAGATGTGAGGTGCTGACGTGACCCAAGAAAATTTCATAAGGTGCATCTGAGTGACGAAAGGAAAGCAAAAAAAATATGCTGTTCGGAATACACCGCTGTTTTCTGCGTTGAATTTTTTTAAAGTCTGGCGATTTTGTTGCAACTCGATACGACATGTGTGTGACGGCCACATGCTACCGTGTTCGTATGTACATCGACAGTCAGTTTTGCGACCATTTCGTCTCGAGAAGCACTGGCCACCCACATGACCGACCTCCCACCAAATGAGCAATGCACGTGTGGCCAACCAGGAGTCAGCGAGTTGGCAACGAAAGGCGCAAAAGCGCCGCACCACGCTCAACCGCAGCGATAGCGACGTACAATGGAGCAGGAAAACGTAGACTGAGGTGAAGGTTATGATTCCTGTAGAAGTGTTTCACTGCTAATTTGAAGCAACCATAAAATGGGCTGGTGGTGTTGGCGCTCTGGCGCGAAAATGTCAGTTTCGGCAACAGATTTGTGGCATCCATCAAACTGCAGTTAATTTGTTGCCGGTCTACTGCACGGAAAGTGAAACACGGACACGTTCGGCTATAAAGTGATATTTCTGTATCGTGTACAAAGCCAAAAAATTTGCTTTCCTAGGAAGCCACCGACCACCTTTTCTATTGTGTGAAGCTGTAGTTTGATTCTTCATGGACAAAAATAAGTAGTTACCTGAACCGAAAGCGTTCTATTGAAGCCTCTGACTTGTAAAGCGGTCAAGTGTTATTGAAGGTCACTAAAAAGGTCACGTACTCGCGTTGTGGCCCAGAGTGCTGATCAATCAATATCCGTCGTCAACCAACTTAAAACTGCCGGTCGTTCGAAATATTGTCGGCTGTCTTGACTTAATGAAGAATTAACGGGTTGCTCTGATCAGGTGCGTAGTTTCGGACGAGATCCAGAAAAGGATTGAAACAAAGACCGTTCTGTTATGCAGTTTTGGCAAAAAACGACGTTTTTAATCTGCACGTACGTCGACCACAATCGGTCTTATCAGCAAAAATAACGAAACAATTGGAATATTCAAAATACTTCATAACAGGGCACTTTGCAAATGGAAGGCCCCTAAAATCATAAAATTGACGGTACTGGTAATACAAGCACTCAAAATAAGTTCACAAAGTTGTTTGAAAATATTTTTATTTCATCCTGATCTCCGGCAATGTTTCAACCACTGCGTACGAACGTGTCAGGTTCAGTCACGTGACCTTTCGTCGAAACATGAAACTGCTATAAATCGGTAATTGCTTATTCCTTTTAAAAGTCGGTATTTTTTAACGGGCATCCTAACTTCTGTAAAAATGTGAACTGCTCCAAATAAACTGACCGGTCGTATACACATCGCACCGAGTCTTCCTGGCTTTCGTTTCACCAAGAACAACCTGTAATACCTTCGGCCAACAGCTTCCAAAGCAATTAGTTCTTTTAGCGGCCCATACGTCTAAAGGCATGTCATCCTCAGTCGTCTGGGGACCATACGATCCATCAGTAAACAAAGCATTTTCACAGTTGTGTGATCACGGCCGGTAATTGACTCATCCTGGCCACCTCGGGACCAAAGCTGCCGTTTCTTTACGTCTGACAGTTGGGGAAACATTTGCAAGCAAAGCATTGCGGAAGAAAGCACAAAGGGCTTGCTTTAGCCGACCTCTTGTCAGTCCAGCCGTCCATCCAAGACGCTTAAGAAAACACTCGGGTCGTTTCGTCAGGATGTGGCCGGTTGTGAAAAACACGGTCGCTGTGAATCCGTCCACTTCACATCTACAAAGTTTGCTGATGGTGTGCAGTTTTCAAATTCTGATACAACATCAAGGGTGATTTCTGTTCCGCAAGGAATCAAAACCTTATGTTAATTATCAGGTTGCGTTCTTGAATTCCCACGTACGCCGAAGCCATCATGGAGTGCCTTCAATTGATGTGCGTTTCCAGCGAGGGACAAGGGTTCAAGTCACTTCGGCAAGCGGAGACGTCGGTGCGCGTTGAGCAGAGGAAACGCACTGCGGGCGGCACGGGCGAAAAGCACAACGGTGAGACTGACGGTCACAAGTAAGCTACGGGCAAAACAAATTTCAAGACTGTTTGCGCAGATAGCGCATCCTGCGGTCGCACCCTCAAAATAGCGATTACACGAGGGCCAGATGTTTGGTTACGCAAGCCGTGACGACTGAACGAAAGGACAGCAGAAAATAGCAATGCCGGTGTGAGCAGTCAAGTGCAGGCTTGCTGACGTAAGCAAGCAGATAACGGCCAACGCACAACCCTCTTGCGGGCTGCAGCTCGGGCGGGCAAGAGTGGTGCACTTTCGCATCAAGCTAGGATGGGACAAGTTAACGTAAGCTAAACTGAAAACGTTTGCGCGTATACACATTTTGAAAGCTGTACAGCGTGATCTTAATCTTTGTTTAATGTGACCGCATGGGTATTATTCACATCCGATTGTGAGGTCGTATAACGCGGCATACATTTCAACCTACCACCATCCACGGACGTTTGTCGCATTGCTTGTGCTAGCTCAAAGCCGTGAGACAGTCGCCTCGATACCGATTCGAAACTGCTGCGAGTTCGTGACGGCGGACGTGGAGGTTGCACGGTGGCAGTTGAACTGAAAGCAAGCACACGTTGCTTACTTTACTGTTATCACAAAGGGAATAGGCGCAGAAACAAGATACGCACGTTACTTTGAAATCTATGCCGTTAAATCTGCGGTGCACTATTTCAATGCTAATCGACAGCAACCCTTAGAACTATGCGAAACGAATTTTTGACCTAGGTAACAACTGGCAATTGCTATGAATGATAACCGAATAAGTTACTATAATTTACCAAATCGGTTTGGCCGAGTGACTTGAGATGTTGCTTAACTGCTGTGCTCGCAGCTATCAGTATGCTAATTCGAGTCTCATACCATGATGAAATCCGCCAGGAGAGAAGACACACAATAATGGCCCGAGGTGAAGTTGCCATAAAGCGCTAAAGACGTGATATGTTTTTTCTGAGATAGTCTCGTGGTTCCAGTTTTTTGCGCTCCGCAGTCCCAGATCATTTGAATTACCGTCTCGCACCATTCGTTCAATCGTGTTTTTTTAATCCCATAATACTGGTGCTCGAGCAAATCAAATATTGTGCCTAACCCAACTGTGCGTCAGAAATTTTTTTAGCGGACTCGAGCAAAAGACGGTGCGTTTCCTGCAATTTACAGTCGCAGTGCTTAGGGATACATTCACCACCAATCGGCAAACGCAGATTTAGGAGCTGTGACTAAAGTTATTTGATACATGTGCTGATATTTGATGGACTAGAGCTAAAAGAAATGAATATACTGAAATTTAAGCAGCAGTGTTGACGTGATTGCGGCTGGCAATTCACTTTCGCCTGGCAACACTTACATGGCCGAATCTTCCTCAGTCAGATCCGTACTTGGGTTGCGCCGGAGATCGAGTTCAACGGAAAACGAGCGTCGTCTTCGCAGAGACACTTCAGGTTTGCTCGGGCTCGGAGCTGGGGCTGGAAAAAACACAGAGATCTTTTCGAAATATTGTTAAGAAACTTGTTTGTTGGTTCTAAACGCAATTAAGCAGCTCGCGCGGGTGATCAGTTTGAATCAGCTCTTGAATAAAATCTAGCGGGCATGCCCCTTTTTTAACTGCTCTGATACAAAGCCTAGCGGAAGCAGTGCACATGCCTTGCCGAAAAAATAAGCAACTAAATCAACAAGTAATCTTGAAACAAACGGTGCTTTTGTGATTCAAATTGGGTTCCCGATATTACGCTCAAGTTATGTAGTTACAGATATATATCCTATGAGCTTCCTGCACAACGGGATTTCTGCTTGCATCGATACGGCCTTCCCACGGTACTAGCGCCAGCAAACAGTAACGCGGGATGTATAATCGCACGGTCATCTTACGCCCAAGCTTATGGACAACACAGATATTAGTGAAAGACGCGTTGCTACACTAAGGCTCAGATCACGTGGTGACTAACAAAGGCAAGTCACAAACCAATGAATTTGAATACCGTCTGTAACAGGCAAAGCACTCAGAAAGCACGGAATGCATGTCTTTTATGAGAGACACCTGAGGCACAGAAAGACGTTTGTGGCATTTATCACAAAAGAACGTCAGGCTTCTTCGTGGTAAACTTTTAGCAGTACGAAGAGAAACAGTTGCACGCCCCATTCCCTCTGCTCTTTTCATAAAACTGTTTTGAGAATGGAAAATATAACACAGATCTGGAGGAACATGAACATAACAGTTGCAATAACGAGGATCAACAATTTATCTTAACATTCAAGTATGTACTTTCCACGATGGGTGTAAGCAAGGAATCGATCAGCAAATTTTTTTTTTTAATTTGCTGATCGATTCCTTGCTTACACCCATCGTGGAAAGTACATACTTGAATAGAGATATGTGCAAGTTTGAATCATCGCAAAAAGACGAAAGCAGATG
>JGI24159J19872_10001409_pt1 | contig 26333 bp, 14 predicted proteins | sample Ectturendosymbi4_FD_19872 | JGI IMG/M metagenome (IMG submission 19872)
AGCACGATCCCTGCCTCAGTTGTGACCCTCTCACGGCTTTTACTACCTCTTTGCAACTCACCACAACCTGGAACCAAGCGGTAAATACTAAATGATCTGGCACAGATCATGAACGATCAAAATCACTTCATGCATCTTTTCAACTTCGGAAGCGGCCTGTTAGTGATGACTAATACAAGCAGCACGACATCGTTTTTACGCCAAGCAAGAAAATTTCAAGCGCGGATGAACATGATAACGTCAGCTTGACGTCGACTGGACACAAATTGCGCTAAACGCTAAGTACTGAGAAGAGTCGAATTTCGGTAACTTCGGCGTTATAAAAAGTCGGCTTTGTTTCATGTGGATGACGTAATTCACAAAATACTGTCCATAAATCCGCGCTAATCACGAAAATCGCCGTAAGGAGCGAAGCTTAGACTACTGCTATCGTGGCTGAAGCTATAGTCGCTGCGTGCTGATGAGTGCCAAACGGAAAGGCAAGAAAAGGCTCAGGCAGTCAAGAACGACGGGCAAGAGGCTTCTAAATTCAAACGTAGGCTTTCGTGCGGTTTGTTCTTTCTGGCACAGGACAGTATCAACCTAGTGGTGCTGATGTTCATCAACAAGCTGCCGAGCGAAAGAAACGATCCAGGTAGCTGTTAAAATCACAGCTGGTCACGCTGNTAACCAGCAACACAAAACAAGTATATGACGAATCTGCGTGAGTTGCGGCGTAATTGCTTTAAACAAACACTTGAATCAGGATCCANTGATGAAACTTCGCGTGTAAACTGGAGCAACCATCGGCCAAGAAACAAAAAAAACGTTGCGCCAGCTGCAAGAGACCGTGTGCGATTATTTTTTGACACTCCAACTAAACGCGTCTTTGTCTTACAGCGGTGAACGTTTTCAACTCGTCCGTAACCGGCCGGTAGTTAATGCGAAGGGGATACAACGGATTGACCGCATGGAGAAAAAAAACTCAACTCGAACAGGTCAGTGATAAGATGCATTTGATAAAATCGATTTGCTCAAACAACGCGTATTTACATGTATAGAGAGAGATATATGAGATTTCGTGTCAAGTCCTTAAAAAAAACAAAAAAAACAGGAATACAAGATCAGTGGAAAAGTGAGCACCTGTTTCAAAAAATACGAACAGAGCACTTGCGGGCAAAATGCCCGGATGTGGTGTCGTTTAATGTTTGCTGGTGGGAATAATTTTGAATTTGGGCGAAGTGCGTGCGACAAACAATTACATAGGCGACCATCGTTTTAAGGCACCGTAAGGAAACAAAACGGATGCCGCTCAGTAGCAGAGCACGGTGACGAGCACTTCCTTGTGCTTTAAACAATATTTTAAACCGAGCGCGCAAAATGTGTGTGAACTCGAATAAACGATTTCGGGCAACGAACTGACTACTTGAGGGTAGCAGCCTGTTGCAACGGTCTACCGTGCATGGAGACTGGACCAAGCAGTCGTAAATACTGCGTGACGATGGCCGGCACGGAGCGAAACAAACGCACAGGGGAGGAGGGTTTGTTACGCGGTCCAAGCCCTCGTCATAACGGGTGGACAAAACGTTCTATAGACAAAAAAAGGACAACTGCTAAAAATTGGAGCTTCAAACGTGCGGCTGTGCACGCCGCCATTACAAAGATAAAAAAGAATAAAACAAATGGAACGTGATGCATGGCAGACGACACGGGGGGAGGAGGCGAAGATTAAAATCAGACCGTGATCGAAATGATGGCGTCAACACTTCAGGCAAATCCACTTCGTGCGATAAAAGGGAATTTACGAGCGGGGTGGGTGGAAACAGGGTCTCGGTATATAAACTGTGTAATGAAAAGCAGCGAGACTTCTGTCCACCGCGTTTGTGTTACTTTGATTTCGTCGAAAGGCACTTGCAAAAAAAACAAGACAACAAACAAATAAAGGTAAAACAGGAAAGCTGACGTGGGGGAAATCCCCGCAACTACACTGGCAATATAGCAATGCACAAGACTAATAAAATGATCTCCACGTTAAGACACAGACGACTGACTCGACATATGGCTGCGCTCGTTAAGCAGTTCCATGTCAGTCATTGTCCGTTCATACATACACTGCAGCTGGATTACAATTTTATCTGATACTGTTCATGGAGAAAAAAGCCACGCAACAAGTTGGATATGGTTGACTCCACAATCTTGACCGTTTCGCGCACAGACGTATTGTCGAAAATCACTGTCAACGCCTGCTGCAGGCGGTTAAGCTAACAATCGCAGCGATACTGATATGGTTGCAATGCAATAATACCGGTGCGCGCTAATCTGCAATACAAAAAATGAGGGGGAAACACTTCTTCGTTCGCTACAGTCACACTACTACTAACCTACGCTGTGCTGAATTCCTTGCTTCGGAGATGTTAAGAGTTTAGTAGAAATGACAAGATTACCACATCGTCGGGCAGGATCGTTGGCCAGCAGCATGCGGTGCCTTCGTTCGCGGTGCAGGTTAGTTTGATGTTAGACAGCCCACCAACCACAACCAAATGAACGTGACGACGCAACTGTGCGCTGAGGGGGGTAGGGTGGGGTGGGAGTAAAGGTATGTCGGTTGTGTTGTGATCGAGGCAAAACAAGAGGTACGATTGGTTGTCAGTTTGTGTGTACATGTGTGTTGTGTGCTTGTGTTGGTGAGAATGCTACTGTGTGCTCGCGTCACGCCAACAGTGCAGATATGCACTTTACACACTTCAAAAGGCCGACGACGTTTCATCATGTTGGAACTTAAAGTTGAACGCTTGGCCAAAATTCAGCACGAACTTTTTCTACTCTATTCCTGCGGTTCCTTTTTCACTCGCTATGTTATAAACGCAACGAGTTGGTTGCTCAATCATTGCAGGACAAGAGTAGGCTAATCCGAAAATGCTGAGGTGTGGGAGCGGGGCGTTTCACGTGCACGGCAAGCAAACTACAACCATAAAATAAATCCAAATAAGCAAGCAGTTTAAGACACAGATGGCGACAGCAAGATAAAGTAGTCGGTGCGAAGTCTCTGACGCGAAGAGCGGTTGATATTCCATTCGCTTGGGCTGAAACGCGCGTTGACGGCGAAAATGCCTGTTTTTCGACTGTAAAGCATCGCTATCCGTCAAGTGTTAGAGCCATCTACTGGCATGCATGCGGGTTGGCGGGTTGTTCGGGAATATCGCCAAGAGACGGTCATCTGCCGCCGTCTTTGGCTAGTTGGCTGCAAGCGCAGGATTGTGTTTAATTTTGAGGCGATGTGCAAGGAGGGGGTAGTGGTGAGAAAGCGGGAGGAGGAAAGACAAAAAAATGAAAGATTAGTAATCACATCAATTTAAGCGGCTAGTTAAACGTCAGGCAGACAGAGTTAGACACAGTTACATGGTGAACTTTCACCGCTCACGGTACGCCGTACATGCACAGCTATCTGAGAGGCCTTCGGCGCCGCATTCTTATCTCTAAAGCGTGAACATTTACTATCGGCGCAGCCAGAACGACACTTGATTTTTATCGACTTTTTTAAGGAATCAAAACAACTTATTGAACGACGGCGCTTTCGAAAGAAGGCCACTTTAACAAGCGCAGTGTGACAGGTTGAAATTGCACGCCATGCATTCTGTGCGCAACACAGGACAGTGTTACGCTACATTAACGAAAGTTGTTGACTGGTGGATACTATTAACTAAAACAGCTATGCATGTGACAGCGTCCAGTGCAGTGACTCCCGCACAAGTCAGAGTGCGAGCGATAGCAAATAACATGACTCTTTTCAAGACAAGCAAACAGGCCCGTAACCAGTGTTGAGCATCGGTCAAAATGTGTTGGAAAATGTGTTGAGCATAGGTCAAAACTATTGGACATACTTTAAGAAATTTGGGCCCCTCTCAGAAAAGTCTTCGCCACCCCTGGTGTCCCAAGCTGGTTACGGGCCTGCAAGCAAGTCAACATAAAGACGTCAACTGGCCGGGGATGGAGCAACGAATACGAACTTCCCAGTGCCGTACCGGATTGGAAATCGCCTTCCCAGTCATGGGAATGGGACAGTGCAATAACAAACGAAAATGGGACGGACTTTTTCAGAGCTTCTTTACCTTAAGCAGCGCATCAACCCCCCAGGTGCAAAACAATGATGTCGTTGACCCACAGATACCATCTGCGAGGCTATCGCGGCAGAAATGTACTTTGCAATACAAGGCGCGACCTTCGCATCACAGAAGAATGCCGATTTTATCGGGTTAATAGCGCCACAGTGTGTCTGGCTGTATCGGGAGTCACTGCTGTTAACTATATATTAGCAATAGAAGAGCCAAATTTCAAAAAAGGCGAAAAGCACAAAAGTAGCTTCACCACAGGTATAGAGCAAGCACAAACGGAAGCTGAATTCCATGTCCATGAAACTTCTTCAGTTTTAAATTAACGCTAGACCATGCAACGTTTGTTTGGAGCGAAAAAACGGCGGGGACAAATTAAGCGGATTTGACACATTTACAAAAACACGGATCCAGCATTTCACACATCTCTGACAAGCCACGACCACAATCTCCTTTCGAAAACGATCTGCGCTCAAGAGTTCTTTGTTGTTTTTTTTCTTTTAAGGAGAAAAAACATTGGCCTCTTTTACGAACCGCACGTAGAATATTTCGACGCAAACACCAACATGCGGCGAGGTCAAAGGCAACGGCTCTCCTTTCAAAGAGCGGGATCTTTATCAGCACAGTCAGGTTCTCAATAAAACATTGCGGCAGGGTGCGCGACCCCTTCACACAGGCACGTTGAGAAATGCGGCGAAACGCTCGCATGCCACACACCAGGCAGGTTTAAAACTTGCAGACTCCGATCTGTCTTAAGCTTTAGCTCTTGACAATGATTAGCGCTTCGTCTGCCACAGGGAAGACGAAGAGCGGTGAAGGCATGAAAGTTGGGACTTTTTTGTCAGGTGCTGAAGGCACCGGAAACAAAAGTCGGAAATGCAAATTGTTATACACGCAGCAGTCAATGACGGCGCAGGATTAGTTCTAAACATTAACAAACATTCGACAGATTAACATGCTGTTTGTTTAATCGATACAGAGTGCATTCTACCAAATGCACGCCGCCGACGTCAGGTAACCGGCGTGATCAGATTTTTAACGGCAATTTCTGGAAAGCAACGGCACGTTTGGCATGCATTGTTGGCCAAGCAAGTGCACAAAAGTACGACAGGAAAGATCGTGAAGGCTAATAATACGGTTAGTGACGTACGTAGCAAAAGTACCATTTTCTTTTTTTTGCTTGCTGGAACGAAACGCACATCTACCAATCACCTTCGCTTCGCTGACTAAGGGTTTCTTATCGGATCGCCATCGGTCTTGGCAGGCAGGGTTGGCTTTATTTACACAAGAGGTTCTCAGAAGACACGAAAATGCGAGAAATTACATCGACAATTTTGTCGGCGCTACAAAAAAAACGAGAACGAGAGCAGAAAAACAAAACAGCAGAAAAGTGAACACTCCGCAATTTGCACGGTGTATATATGAAGGCACGCAAAAGCGATCGGAAGGCGGCGCGCGAACCGAAAGTGTACAAACACAGGGGGGCAAGCGGGCAGAGGCAGCGAACGAAACGAGGAGCAAGGGCCGGGGGCGCTACCCGAAAAGACCACGTCCGTCCTAGGTCAGCCGTACCGAGGACAAACTGAGTTCTGACCGAGGAAGGCGTTAACTATAGCGTTAAGAAGCGGGAGGTTTCGTGGTCAGCTGCCGCTTCGAACGAGGTCACGCGAGTGGAAACGATCAGTGATAGGCGCACAGGACCTTTGAAATGGTGAACGCGACGAGGGTTGAAGCCCGTAGCAACAGGAACTTCGCGCTACTCAACACAAACATAAAAATAGGACTCTTCGTAAATATATATATATATACACACGCACATATATATATTTTTTTAATATATAACATCTATCTAACTATATAAATCTGTGAAGTTGAGGCGCTTAGTGAACGATGAAACGTTAGTTGTGTCTAGGCAACAGTCACCGTGGTGACAATTATTAAAAGTTAGATGCATACTTAGGTTTTTCGTACTAGTAAGTAGGGTTATATGTGTGTGAACTTTAAAAAGTGTAAAACCTAAGTTAGAAAACGGCCAACACTGCGCGATTACGACTTTCACCTTCACTTGAAGCGCAAATATGAACTAATCAGATAATCGAGTTGCAACGACTACCAACGGCGCAGATGCAACTCCCTGGGGTTAGCTTCCTTCAACGGAGAAAGCAGGTGATATAAAATTCACTGCCTTTCTAGAGAATCGCAACGAAGAGCGTTTAATTTTTCAAGCAGCATTAAGTGAAGTGATCCACGCGGAAAACGTGTCATGTCACTAAAAGTTTACCGCCGTTGCTTAGCGACCAATGCCTCTGCGACGTCAGAAAATCACGCTACCTTGTGACCATGGTCGCGCTACCATGTGACCATATTCGCGAACAAAAAGACACAGGGTCTTCATTTTTTTCGCCAACGGATATTGTACGGTATGAAAGCCCAGGTGCAAGGTATGGGTCGCGCCTACCGCCAAGCGTACAGGTATTCGCGTGATAAAAAAGCAAGCTTTTGCAAAGCGCATTTGACAGGCACACACCTGCATACACACAAACACACATATATATACTGCAGGTAGGTCGCACCTGTATAAGAAACGCAACCTGCGCGATGCAACGATACAGTTCGAGCACAAGGACTGTTGTGCACGCTGCAGTCTGCGGACTAAGGATGCACACGAGCAATGGCATATTTACACGCACACGTAAAACAAGCACCAGAACGAACTGCAACACCTTCAAAAACGTCATTTTCAAGCGTGTGGCTGTGGCGCCACACAGGGCTCCACGTCAACCCCAGAGGATAGGGTTAACGCCGAACAAAAATCAAGACATTTTCTACTTTTCTTTCGCCACTGTCTCACTTTAAGCGAGGAATGACGATAGAAAATAAGTAGTTTTAGGTTTTTCAAACACGAACTGTTGCGAATGAACCATAAATTACATCCCGAGACCACGCAGAACATTTTTCTGCGAGGTACCAGCGCAAAGCTTGTGGTTTCAGCGCATTTACGAAGTGTTGCAGTTGCAAAAGCGAACGATAACAGACCGGCGTGAAATTTTCTGCTGGGCATCATCGATAGCTCTACAGCCTGAAAACACCTTCGAAAGAAAACCAGGTTAAACGATGCAAAATTTCCCAAAGTATTATTACCTGCAGGCCGCTGGTAGGGGTGGACCCGGTTAGCGGCGGACGGTCTTACTAGTTTTGCACTAGAAGCTGACCCTGTGGTTGAAAAGGTATACGGGTTAGAACAAACAAGGCACACGCGGACACCGTTGTCTTTACTGACGCGAACAGTCGAAAAACGGGCTCCCCCCTTTTCTGACGTCTATTGCGCTTACGGCGCCGACGATCAGCATTCGCCGTCGGACTTAGTTTTCTCGTGGAAAACATGCGGCGCATCGCTGGCAACCGGAAGCGCAGGGAAAGCGCTGCTTTTGTTGCGTCATACACGTCGCTTTTGTTGCGTCATAATCGTAAGTGCACCAAAACGTTGCTGCTGTCGCCTCGCGCTCGCAAGTGAGCGCGAGCGTGCAAGTTGACGCATTTTTCGCACCCAGCCACTTGTGGCTGATCTGCCGCATGTTGTCCTTCCTGGCACCAGTTCTATCAATTCAGACACGGGCTGAACGCGGCTGCCCGTCGCAGAAAAGTTAATTCCGAAATAACGAAGCAAAAAGACAGTTGAACGGAGAACTTTGCGAGCCTCGTGTACGTGCATTGCTTCGGGCAAATTATTATCAACTGCGAAAAAAAGGAGCAACTACAGCGCACGCGAAGACGCCTGTGATCCATGCAAACAATAACAAACGTATATAATTTTGAAAAGGCTGTTGCTACGAAACGAAATACAAAATAGAGAAGCGCTGCTGTGCATGAACGCTCATCGGACTGCAACAAATACTGCCGCCGCTCGGGCCGCGCGAGGATTTCCGAACGTACTGCACGCACGCTTGTTCCTACACTGCCATGATCATAAAGTACTGCATGCAGTCGGTAGGCAAAGGCACTCTGGCAGGTTGCACAAGGTTTTGTGAATATGACGTGTCACTTGGGGAGGAGTTTGCATAAAAAAAAAACAACAAAACGTTGCGTTACCTTCTTTTCGTGCAAGACAACAACAACAAAAGCTTTCGAGTCGGTTTTGGCAAAGAGCGAGAAAAAGTACTTTGCAATAGTTTCAAGCGTGGGAAAGAAGACAACCATCGAACTGACAGTGAAAGGCTGACGGTTTGCGAGATCGAGCAATTGTTTCGCTTTCCCTTTTTGCTCGAAGTGCGCGTTTTCTGCACGCGTTTCGCTTTTGGTTGCGCACAGCAGGCACTGCGCGTGACTGCATATAAGTCACTTTTTGTTTTCAGAACCATTAAAACTACACCAGGGCCGCAACCAGCTGATATTTTCGTGGATGGGGGGGGCAAAATGACTGCAACTTGTTGTTGTATTATTTTCGGAAGAAGCAAAATGATTGTAGCTTGTTTTTGTACTTAACAATTAAACGTGTTTTTTTTTAATTCGGGGGGGAATTGCTCGGTTGCCTCCCCCTGGTTGCGGGCCTGAAACACACCGAGATTCAAGTCGCAGCTGCGTGTCGAAATTCTCGTTTGATATTTACACTTAACACGGCGAATCGTTCTTTTTTTGTGCGCGTGTGTGAACGGAAAATCCGCTCTGGTGTAAACATTGAGACAAAATTTGAGCAGAACTTTTGAACCAAATTACGAGTCACGTGAGGTAGAAGAAAACGCAGGGAAGCTAGAAAAACTACAAATGAGCAAAAAACCACCACCAGTTTCTTCACATGTGCAGATGAGCTTTACCTGTAAACAAGAAAACAAAAGAGCATTAGAACGCCATACAACATCGTTTTTCAAAAACATGTCACGTGACCGCAGCAGCAATCGTCCGCGCTGACGCCTTATACCAGGGGTGGGGAACCTACGGCCCGCATCAGAATTTTCATTACCCAAGTTAAAACACAACATCGCATCAAAACGAAACTCCATGTCAAGCAGACACGTAGACAGTACGCCCGCCAGTGATATTCTACAATTCTTGCGGCCCGCGATAGTCAATAGGCGCCCCGACCCTGCCTTGTGCTCCTGATGAGCGCTTTTTAATTTTCGTGCGATAGATTCGCGCTCGAACGTGTAAATCCTGCGTTGCGCGTTTCAGTCGCTCAGTGCAACGCTCATTGTACGCCCGTCGACGCCCAGAAGATTCGATAAACAAATCCACTTGAGCAAGCGCTGCGAAAATGTACACCGCACTTCAGCAGAACGCAGCCTGTGCAGGATCAACGCGAAAAATAAGCGCAATTAACCGCGGCTCTGGCGATCGATCAGACGTGGGCGGGTTTCTGAGCTCTTCACAACTGAAGCAGAAGGTTGTCAAGAAAAAGCGCTTCGTACTGCTGGGTCGACCGAGGCATTAATTAAAATTGCGAAAACCGCGCGCGCCGCCGAAAAAAACGACCTATTTTTACCAGAAACTTAACCACGGAGCTTTCAGGACTGCAACAGGGTTGGGCGCGCCCGCTCGCAAACGATGTTTGGAGAGATAAGAGAATGCCTTCGCGACGGCAGCGCAAGTGAGCTCGCGTACCATGACCTAGATATTTCTTGCTTTAAAAAGCGTTCCTTGCAGTTAGTTTGAAGTCGCCAGCCTTGATCAGGTCGCTGCACAGAGGCTATGCGGCAAGGAAACCAATCCCGTTTAACTACACGAAGGTATGCACGCAACGCGTTCGAGACTCTCGCTTGTTGTTTAGCGAAATGCCGGTGCGAAAACAATGGTGCGTTGTCATCGGCGCGAGACACAACCGCGCGCGAGCGATCAACAGATTTGGATGCGGCCGAACAGGCAAACATCCGGGGATAAGGAAATTTCGTTCGAAATATGCCAGCATCGAGGCGAAGAATTGCAGCGAGAAATATTTCATTAAAACTCACCTATCAGACTGCTGGGGTCAACGATGTACTCGAGCGGGACCGCGGAATGAGGATACTCCAGAGGGGTATAGTAGAGCAGCGAGCCGTCACTGGGGGCGAAAACGGGGGGCGTCGGGGTAAAACCGTTGGCGAGAAGAGCCTGGACACAAGAAGTCCCAGTAACGACAAAGAAAATGTATTCGGAATCCAATCGGCCGCCGTTGGCAGCAAAGAGCACACCACGTCACCAAAGCGCTCTTCGGTGGTCGCGGCGGCGATGTTAAGGAGTGGCACTCAGCATTCTCGAATTTCAAATTAGTACGAAAATCGATTGCCTAAACACAGACACAGGGAAGCTTGCAAGCAAGAAGTCACCACTGCGCGGGGCAGGCGTTTTCTCGCGTGCAAGTTTGCGAGGAAGCAGCTTCGGACCATTTGCTGCTGACGACACGCAACGGCGCTCAGAAGATTACCCCTTGAAGGTCACCTGCGCTTTCCTCGGAAAGCTGCCGTTCAGCTTCGAATCGACAGAAATCTTTCGCAACAGGCCACACGTGCATCGGTCAAACACCTCCGTCCCCCGCGGACAGTTTTGTTGTCGACGGAACGCGGCTCCAAATTTTTTGCCATCATCGGCCACTTTTGCTTCTCAACCGTGCTCCCATTTGTTCACAAGCCGATCGGGTCGTTTACAGATGGCGACAGGCGTAGTGGCCTTATTCGACTGAAGCTGTTCGCGCGAGCGATGTTGGTTCATTGTTCGATTGTCAATCAAACTCGACGTGTGGACTTGGACGGGTATGGTTGGTGGCGGATTTTCGCAAAACTCCAAAACTCGCGCATTTTTACATTAAAAATTCCTTTACTGCGCGATCGACGGGGAAATATTTTGACACAAAGTAGAATCCCACAAAAGAATTCGACGATGAAAATCTACAAAGATACGCAAAGTGCAGTTCGACAAAACCATCCTAGCAAATGTGAAGGGTTGCAGAAGGAGGTAATTGATTTCTTTAACACTTATTAACCAAACTCTCCTATCTGCAATCCCGAGAGGACAAAAATCGTCAACATTTCCCAACAAACATCCATGACGCATCCCTATTAAAAAGGAAACGTTTCACGACTAGTCCTGCAGCAACACTGCCATGATGAACGCGACGTTAGAGCTGCAAGAAAAAAGATTAGAAATAAAGTTTTGGCAGAAATATGAAAAAAGATACTTACCTGCCCATTCGGCAACCGCGAAAGGATTGGGTTATTCATGCCCACGAGAGGGGACTGGCCAGGATTCGGGGCCCTCAACGCAGGCGCTTGGAGAACTTGGGGAGCCGCTACATATTTCGGCTGACCTGTGCAATTGCAGAAACGCGATAGCCTGAAATAACTTCGAGTATCAGAGCAAATTGCGTCGCAGCGGTAAATACGTCACTCAGCGGCTTGTGGCGTGACGATAAACACGTTCACAACAACAGTGCATGCTGAAAGGCATGAAAAATCGCAGAAGAATTTCACAACGCTGCACTTTCTGCACATTCAGCCGTCGTTGTTGCCGCCTCTTAAACCGCTTCATCACGTTCAGGTATCTGAGCAATTTCTTTGAGAGTCATTACGTCACAACAATTTTTCGAGTATGTCGCAAGTAAGGAGTCGGTTTTGAAACGTCAAAAATGTTCATTGATTTTTGCGTTTTTTTTTTGTTTCTGATACGAGTGTGCACGACTTCCAAGTTTCACGCTGTTCGCATCGCATTCTGTTCTCCTAAATGGGTGACACGCCCAAGTTTGCAGCGAAGGAGAAATAGTTTGCGCTTGACTCTGCTCCTCGGCGTTGTTCTGTCTTCTGCGAGGGTTAAAAAAACGACCTTGCTACCAACAGGAACAAAGCTAGACGGTGGCAATTGAGCGCGCAAAACGGTACACATTTGAAAACAAAGCGATAATGATTGAATCTATCAATATTAATGCTAATCTTTCCGTAATAGGATTTGTCATAGCTGGCCGCGTGTCTTGCTTATTTGCTGAAAACGAGGCGTCAAAAGTTGAAGATAATGACGGGCCGCACGCAGCAACATCATCGGCGCTCATTAATAATTCAAGCGGATAAAACGGAGAGAATGCGAGACAGTAAGTTCCGCGTAGCGCATCAAACAGCATTTACATAATTAAGATCAACTGCGGCAAATGCTACTGCCAGTGCAGGAAGGGCGCGCTGGCCTCACAAAGAGCACCGCCGCCAGTTCTTACGCTCAGTTCCAAGGCTCGCGCTGGTCATTCCGAGCGCTTCGCCGATTCCGGCTGTCAGTGTTAAGCCACTCTATGCTTCAGAAATTTTCACGTTGGCAAACGCAACGTCAAGGATGAAAACATAGCGTCGCTGTATATCGGATGGGAAAATCTACTTCGTGCGATCGAGTAGTAACGTGCGCACACGTGGCGATAGGCTTGCATATGAGAAGGGTGAGCTCTGACGGAGGCCCATTAGCTCTCGGACAGCCACACCCGCCAGTCAGCGAGGGAAGTGACAGCATGCGGGCGCTTTTAACGATGCTGCATGGCTAAGCGTACGCGCGATCAGATAAAAAAGAAACAAAATCCGAGGCGTGTTTCTTATTTTCTTTTTTGGGGGAGGAACGAGCCAAGCGTCTGCAATCAGCAACCGCACATTCGATTTTATGTGAATATTCGTGTTTTCGCTCAAACGCGCTTATAACTGGTATTGAAAAGAGCAACACTGATAGCACTCGCAGGGGTCAATTGCAATTTGGATCGTGAGTGCACAGCCCATGTATGGCTGATTGATTGTTGCGGCAAAACACTGGCAGCACTGCACAGAACGCGAGGGTCGCACGAGTTCCATGCTTTCAACGCTTATCCAGGGCTGGGCAAAGCTTGTGACGAAGAACTGCGCTCAACATGTATTTAAAGGTTCGTGTTAGCGCAAAGCGGCCTGGCATTACATTCGCAGATGAATTATGCTCGTTTGACAAAACTTCATCCTAACGCATTTTGGAGAACGAGGCATCGAGATTGGGAGTTGCCATGCCAACACGAAAGTGATCGATGTCGCGTTTCAAACGTGCGGTGCGCAGAACACTTCGTCTGTCACGCAGATCAAGTAAATGCTACAGACGTTGATCAAATCCTCGCACCTGGCAATCCTGGTATGGAGTGGTCTCGGTAGGTTCCGTTGATAATCGCCAGCTCCATAAGCTGCTTCTTCTTAAGCTCATCTTCGCCCTCCTGCAAAAAAACGGTCACGTCTGGCCTCAATTAAACAATGCTCACGGACTGCGAGGCGCTGTTTCTGCTGTTTCAAGAGGGAAAAAAAGAATCTACGCTGTAAGCATTCATGCTTTTGCAACACACCGAAACGGATTTGAAAAACCGTTGCGTTGATACCGAACAATGGGACCGAGGCAGTTAAAACGACTGACGCACTTCCGTTGTGAGAGGTTCCGGAACGACAAGAGCGTTCCCTAATTCTTGTTTACGTCGCGTAAGCGTACGTCGAATTCAAGTCAGTAGTTTTCGCTTGTTTGGTGCCTAGACACTTGTCGAATGCACAGCACCCAGAAGCCCCTAATATTTTTCGAGTTTGCATTATTCAGCCGGATATCAATAATGCATGGAGTTGCATGTTGCCAATATTGCGGTGAACGTGCTTGTCCTCAGATTTCTATGGCCGATATCGAATCGCAAGACAAATGAGTGTCTGATGGATTGAAAATGCGTTCAGTTTTGCTGCGAAACTGCGAAAACCGCTAGATGGCTTCCGAAGATGTGCGGAACGGACAGGTGGGATGTCAAGAGCGTGGGCTCAGCGCAACCGGCTCAGTGGCAAGCGCAGGGATTAATGCGATGCGTTCGACGTGTGTTCGCAAGACGGACAATACCTGTCGCAGGAAATTTACAACGCAGCGTCTCCAGACACGACTGCGGTGATGAGACCAGGGCTTAAAACAACGAGGCGCTGTGCAGGAGAACAAAACTTCGCGTACGGCAACGTAACTTATTTTAAGTTTGCGAGCGGTTGCGTCTTTAATCGCACATGGCCTGTAGAATGAAGTCACCCAGTTTTTCTTGTTGTTAGTTTAACTGACGCTAACATTAATGGCGAATGCAAATGAATTGTCCAGAGTTTAGATCACGTTAATCGTTGGCAAAAAAACATACTGATACTCACAGTGGGAATAAGTAGTTTCTTAATCTCTTCTATCGCTCTTTGCATCTTTAACCTTGCTCTGTTTTCCGTGTCTTCAACTGTGATCAAGACGTGGAGCTCATCGCTTAGGTGCTCCCAGTTTGGCTTGCCTCGATTCATGTCCTCCTGAAACGATGCAGTCACGGTTGCTGTGGCGACTAAAAGTTCGTGAATTCAAATTGCTGACTGTTACCAGTATGAACTTGTTGGTCTTCCAGTCGTTTGAGAAGTCATCACGCGACGACTGTGATTTTCATTTAATTCGCTGTTTGTTGTGCGACTGCTACCAATTGTTGCGTGATGCACAACTACTGTTGTCCATTTGCGACGGACACCGTGACGACAACAACCAGATTTAAGAACAAAAACAGAACACTGCGCAGTCAAACTGGGTGTTTTCATTTTCGCATGCGACACCTCGCCAAACCGTCAACTCCGCGCTGTGGTTATTAAAAACGGCTTTAATGAAAGGTTCCGTGTGCGAGCGTACCGACACTACCTTTGGCGTCCTCGAAACAGTGCTTGAAACAATGTATGGGCCAGAACAATGCGTTCAATCAACAGCTCGTCGCCGCGTTCTATTGTCTTCCGTGCTATCAGTGCAATTAAGACAAATTCGCCAAAGCTCCCGTCAATGCCACTTCACATTGTCCGAAAGCGTTCAGCCGTTCTTCCGGCAACGAAAACCTATAGCCTTCTCGGTGCGACTCGACAAGCGAAACAAAAAACCTCGCTCGCGCGTTGAAAGAAACCAACATCCAAGTTGGCCGGCGAGCGCGCACGAGTGGTCCATCCAAACCACTGCCTCGCTTCAGCTCTTTCGGCCGGTGATGAAACCGATGCCCGTAAAACAACTGTTTCCGAGTCTGGTTCGCAGCAGAACTTCGCGTTACGGTTCAGAACGTTTCAGATAGGAAAGGGGGCGAATTTCGTTAAGTTCGGGTCCAACGACGCCAATGAACTAGAAGTTGAGCACCGGCACTACACTGCGCGTCCCTGAAGTTTTGGAGTTTGAGAACCGAAAATTGGAAGTGAAGCTAAAAGTATACTACCAAAGTTTCTTCTTAAATTGGTGCAAACACTCTAAATGCAATATATGTAACTCAAGCACGATGTCTGAAAGGAAACGAAAGTGAGGCAAAGAGTTCAAAAGGAATCAATCGAACACGATTTTTTTGTTTTGGCACAGCTGCCAAGCAAATGCCGGCCAAGCTTTTTAGCGATTAGCAAACGAGCATTCCTTTTTGACCTTGTAAGCTCGGCTGATTTACATGGTTTGACGGGATTTCCCGCTTTTGACGTAAACCTTGAAATATTAAAAAACGGATTACAAACGATTGGACCTGGCGCGATGAATGCAAATACATAGAGATGAGTCAAGCGACATCAATTGACCGCTGCGCGCCTCGCGAGGAGAAGGTCGCGCAGTCATGCGCGCCAGTGAAGAAGAAACGCACGTCAAAACGAAGGAAGTGACGGCTTCGGCAAACGAGTCGAAAAACGCGGCAATGTCACGGTGGCGATCGGCACCTAGATCGAGCAGCACTGACCTCCATTCCATTTTCGACAGCGCAAAACAAGAACGAGCGCAATTTTAGCATATTACGCTCGTGCGGGCAGTCAGCGAGTATCTCTTCTCCAATTGTGGTCCATCTCAGCAACCGCAAACAAACATGGGTTGGCGACAGTGGTGAGCTTACGCGAAGCTTTGCGACAACAGCGAGCAAACCGTCTGACCTGCGACAACGCCACAGCAGAAAAATCAAGTCAACGAGACAGATTTTTTCCGTGCAGTTCAGATGAACTGCTGTTGCAAAGCAGTGGCAATTTTCTTTTTTCCGACATGGCCAAACTTCGCCATCAATTAAATTTCGCTCATGCTTGGAAACCGGAACCTAGGGTTCGTTTAACGCAACGTTGCAGTGACGGGCTTTTCACCAGAAAGAGGGCAATCTGTTCAACTTGATCAAGGGTGCAAGAGCGTCTCTCACAGAAGACCATCTCAAGCCGAAATCAGCAACGACAAAAAACTAAAGACATAGGAAACCTGACATGGAACACGAACCTTGGTCCAGGCAGATTGTCTGTAAAGTGGTAAAAAGTCAGCAGCACTTTGCAATGAGTTGACTTGGCAACCAGTGCATGACATGAAGCCAGGATACCAAGATAGCGAAAAATATCGCTGGAAACAAATGAATGCACAGCTGCTAAACAACTGGCTCTAACAAAAGGAACGTTTTTTTTCCGGTGACCAACACCTGAAAGAAAGGAGACTTCATACCAGCCGGAAGCCTCGAGGCACCTGACGATCTTATATGCAAGGCAACGGCACAGCAGCGCGTTTGATCGAACCGTGATTGCATCGCCGCGTTGTCGTGTCAGCAAAAATAAGCAGCGGGAACCCGAGCCTTTCTTCAAGCAAAGCAGCCTTGCAAGACATCAATGGCATTGTTTGCTTTGCCATCTTCCATCAAAATCGCCGTGGAAGATCAATCTTTTATGACGTCACAACCGCGAACGCGATTTTGTTGCCACGGCCGAGGTTTGTGGTTAACTACCTTAAAATCACTCGAAGCAAAGCAGTTTCCAAAGACGATTGTTTCCAGACGTTGTGGAAGCTACGACCAAACCGCCAAAACGAACGTTGCGTCATCGGCATGGCACATCTATAAGCTTTCATCGTGATATAAACTTACGAAAGACTTCAAGAACTTATAATAAACTTGCGCTCATGAAAAAAATGTTTTTGAGCAAACGCCAACCAGGATGCCAGTAATTCAGTTTTCATTTGGCAGCGTGGTACACGCTTTTGAGTGCGCAGCAAAAAGTTCGCTTTCCTGGTTCGTTCTACACACGAGTTTGCCAAAACTATTTGCTACGAATGATCCAAAAACTCAGTTCTACCTACGAACTCACTTTCTGTCGAATGCTCGCTGCTGTTTAATTTTTCAGCAAATTTAAAATAATGTTTCGCGCTTTTGGAAGATTTGTTAGAACTCTTTATTTGCAAACAACCGTCAGTGTTTATCACGTCTGACGTCGTTAGTATGAGCACATAGATGAGGCTAGAGAGAGATTTCGGTCATTTCCCAGCCGCCAACCAATCACAACTCATTGATTTCGCACTACAGGGTTTCTTAGGTTTGTTCCTTCAGGTTTTCTTCTTCATCGAGTGCGTTTCCATCAGGCATAATATTGCATGCCGGTGTCACTAAACACATGACTTGAAACTTTTTTAAAAACCTTTCCGCAAGCGACGATCGTACAGTTTGGCGGGTGACCAGATTACAGAGGCCATCTTATCGGTGCGCACACAGCAGTGGACACTACTTGTCAGGTCGTCATCAGTTGAGCGGAAATTGCCCGCTGGCCGCTTGGAACAGATATGCCAGAGCACTCGCTAATGTTTTAACTGGCAACTGTGCTGCGTAACAAGCACGCAGCAGGACTTAAGGCCCTTGCCGCGCTGGTTGGTTCAATCTGGCTTACAAGTGTTGGAGCGCAGATGAAAGGCACGCTCGCTTGACTGTTCTTTGGAAGTCGCGCCTCAGTGAGTAGCTATCACGACGGATAAGGGACGAGATAAGCGCTGGCTATTCTCACCCGACGCTCTAAGCGTAAACGTGGTTTACGACAAACCAGACGTCGCACGCAGTTTAAAGACACGCCGAAAGCAAAGCCACCATGACGACACAGCCTTTCCAAAACCTCGCCACGAGCCTTTGCAGCAGCGTAGTTGATCCTTCACCCCTGGATCAGGCCTCCACAGCTTGAAACGGTCACTCACTACATGGCAGCGACAGAGCACCGCACCAAACCCGCAATTTGCCAAGGCGGCAACGACAGTCAACAAACGGTGTTGCTGACCGTTGACCGTTTGAACAACCACTGGCACCAACCGCCGCTATTCAAGTCAGAAGCATCGATAAATTCGATGATGATGATGTAGTACGGTGAAAAATGAATATTTACCGCAAGAATGCCCGCCCAACTGCCTGTGTTCGACAGGCGGCCAAAGCATGAACTCGAATACCGAACGATTTTAGCGTTATGACGTTGGTGATTCATCGACACGGTGGACTGCCGTGCATTGTGGCTGTCTGAAACGACTGGAAATCCGAAACCAATCCAGAAAGTCGCACACTGCTGACGTGGGCGGCATTCTTCGAACGACCTCGTTGGCTTTGCGCAATTTGCAAGCTGAACTCGTCTGGCGGGGAAAACGACGACTAACAACCAAAAGTATCCTGCAAACGCAAGTTGATCGTTCCCTCACAGATAGCTGCGTTTCGATCAATAACTACAACAAGCCAAGTGGGTGATATGCAGTAATTAAGCAACCAAACGAGACAGAGCGAAAATGGTGGAGTTCCACATTGACCGTGCTCAACTGTGAAGAGTGAATAATATTGTGTCAGTGCTGTGGGCACCCACGCCCAGGAAGAGCCTCGTAACCAGCGCAACGCACTTCGTTACGCTGTCCGCACGCCAGAGCATATTCGTGGTATTCGACGTCGCTGCACAGCGACGCACACCGAACTGGTTATTGAGCAGCAACAAAGAAAAATGTAGGCGAAGCAAGCGCGGAAGTAAGGCGTCAACAATGCAGCATTGGGAATAAAACTGACGGCAACCGTCGCGAGGCACTTCGAACAATCGGTACAGGAAGTTACCCGGGGCAATTCAAAAGCGACCTCAACGGCAGGCATCACATTGCGTTATTAAGAATACCATCCAACACGACAACAGACTTTGGCAAGCCGTCTGGTGGGCCTCAGTTTTGGCCTGTCGGTTACGAGTTACCAGCCACCGTTGATACAGGTTTGTGGCAACAACCGCTTGGGATTGCTCATCATCGACTTTTTGACTCATACTTTTCTGTGAATGCTCTCTTTGACAAGCAGATTTTATGTAGCGAACGGACAAACGTTACGTGAGGTCTTCAAGACTTGCCGACCGAACAAGTCGATGGAATGAATTAATGTCCCGCGCAGGACAATTACACTCATTTGTTCTTCTTCGACAGAAAATGACGCGAAATTGCCAGTAAAGCTTTAAACAAAAACAAGCCAAAGCCAAGCGATTCGTGCGGTGCTACACGTAAACGGATTTAAGCGGATAGTTGACACAAAAATCAGTAACTGCGTAGGAGTAAGATCGAAACACACGATGCACTTAATGCAACGAACCAAGAACGTTTCCTCATATTCCGTTAACTACACCAAATACCTTCTTCTTGTCTCGCATGGAACCTTTTCCTCGAACCATGATCTTGCATTTCGTTTCTTGTTCCAGCTGCTTTGCCGTCAGCCCTCGCGGGCCTAGAAGTCTTCCAACGAAGTTGTACTGCAATGGGAACAAAACAATGAAAAATTTCGAAACCGCATATTACGACTGCGCGTATATTTTCTCGTTTCTAGAACGCGTGTTGCCAGCTTGCATAATATAAGGACGAATCACATTGTCTCCAGCCAAGGTTAAGTCTCACAGGTTTTTAATTTGCCCAGATGATGAAACACCATAAAACAACGCGGGCACTACACAAGTGTAGGCACTTTCTTTGTAATTTTCACAAATAGCACTGGCTGCATTGACACTTTTACAACAAACAAAAACTTGACACAGGCACGCGAATGATGCGATGTGATGTTTTGCGTCAGCCAGCTTTTGTGACAAAGAGCGGCACAAGATCGGTTGCAGTTGCGGTCTCGCACAGCAAGCGACTTGATGTAGTTGCTACTTGTTGGTACGTCGAGAAGGAAATATACTCTAACAGATAGGAAAATAGACAGCGAACAATCAGGCGCTGTTTCCTTTATCACTTTCACGACTTCCTAACGGAGCAATCGATGGCAAATCAAAGCCGTGCTTCCTTCGCTTTAAATCCACGTTAATGCGTGGACTGCGACAATGTTGGCTGATCGATAAAAATCATGCAAAAATCGTAAACAGTATGCTTTAAATCCATTTAGCTGCAGACGGTTGAAGGAAATCCATGTCTGCAAACGCGTGTGATAAAGTCACGGTACATTTGTTCAATACTACGCCTGCTTTCTGACTCATGGGCTTACGAACTACAGAATAAACAACAAAGCCCACATGCAGCAAAACACGAGCAATTTTGCAAAATCAATTCACAGCACATCAGGTTGTAGCTGTTTCTGTTTTTTAGACAAACGTCTCCTTTGGGTTTAAAAAAGCTAGAAAAACCAGAATTGTTGTTCTCCTTTACCTTTTGAACAAGAGTTAAAACAAATAATCTATAATATTAGAAGCAATCGACTCAGTAGAAAACTATACAAGCATTGCCTCAATGTTGCCATTTGAAAACTACGAACTTGAAGCAACCAACCTCGGGGTGTTCTTTCACTGGCACATACACTTTTTCAGTGAGAGTTATGGTTGGCCCTTGAGGAGGAGGTAAATCTAATGGCTGTTTATCTCCATTTTGAAATAGCACAGAACGAACTTTGACAATTTCTGAAAAACAAACAACTTCTAAATGTAGGTTTTGTTAATCACTACACAAACACAATGCTGTTTGTTAAAGTTTAATCAGACTGAGAAGCAAACACTACTTTTAACAATCTACCGAACCTTTAACTGTGCTTAAATGTCAGTATCATGATTGCTCCAACTGATATTTCATATAAACTATAGTTCAAAAAATTTGTCTGCTGAGAAAACTTCATGAATCTCATGTCGAAACAACCTATAACGGCTTGAGGTAAAAAACAAAGAACTTAGAATATTTTTGCAGTTATTATTTTGCCAAGTTGCTTTGAGATCTAGTTTGACACTGCACAAAGTTTTCTGTTGATGCTCAAAATGCTGAGAATCTAAACCATAATAGCATTAATTATTTACATCTTTTGAACAATATGCCCACCAAGCATGAAAGAACTGTCAGCATACAGCTGAATTATGAACTGACAACATAATCAAGATTGGTCATGGGTATAAAACCTCAATGCTTGGTTCAACAAATGAGCATGGTTAGATAAAACACTGAATGTTCAGTACACAATTTAATCAGGTTTGTGGGTGTGTTATACTACTGCACAAGTTTATGATGTGTGTATAGAAGGCACATGAAAACAATCCGAAGGTACTGAGCAAACAATAACCAAAAGTCTGTTTGCTAAGGCAAACTCAGTGAGGTAGAAAGTAAATAAATTACAGAAATACTCAAAGGTACAATATTTTTTTCAGTAGTAAATCTATTTTATCATCCTATCCATTTTTTGCAAATAATACTCATCCCTTCACTCATCCAAGACAATTGTTTTGATTTCAAGTTTGTTTACATGAACCAAGTCCCAAACTTGGGTACAACTCCTGAGTAGTCTGTTTGTATGTTGGCTGTTTTAAACAAAGTAAATCACTTTTTTGTTATGACATGAAACATTTTTCATTTCATAAGCACTGCTCACAGAGAAGCTATACATAGCAACAGCTACTACTTCGATGACACATATGTGATTCATTCCAGTTAACTTCATCATCAAGGAAGTAGGTGGTCATACAATCAGTTCGTGTATTTTACACTGATAACCCACCAGTTCACCTGCTAAGCAGTGATTTAACACCTTGCGTATTTTTAATCATTATTCTTAACATATGGACAATTCCTGATGTTTTGCTTATAGACTTCTAAAAAAACATCTAAACATCTGCAGAGCATTTCTTCTTTGCAATCAGTGCTATATATGCACAGTGTTGATTTCTTGTTAAGAGGGAGACACCAGCTACTGCAGAAGCACATGGCATTGCCATTTTGCAGGCTTCTTTCGTAATAAGTGATCCACTTCTGCTGGCATGCCAAAAAACTAAGCATATCTGACATATGTACAAACAACAGTATTGGAATTTTCCTAACCTGGCCTCTTCTTTTACCTCAAAGATATGATATACAAGGAAGCACCTGCAGGTTACTGCACTGTTTTGTAAAACATCCTTCTTAGCACATGACCAAGCATTAGTTGACTCAAACATACAACTAAAAACTTTCAACAACAAAAACCAATATCAGCAGTTACAAAAAAATCCCATACGAATGATTAACCTTGAAAAGAGCCCCAAACATGTGTGTACAACTTGTGGATCAAATACAATATGGAAGATATTATGCAAAATGCATTAAAAATACCAAGCTCAAGTTTTATGGTTATTTCAAATAAAACCCCTAACTAAGCATTAACAGTCATTGGAAAGTCAGCTTGAATGCAATGAAGTAACACTTAGGGTCAATTCTTTCATTCAGTGATGACACTGTTTTTCCTTATTTAGCTAAGGTTTGCATATCGAAAGCATGGTAGAATACTTTAGCCAAAGGTCATTAAACTAAAGTATCCAAGTGTTTTTACACATTGTGTATTTGGGTATTTATTCAAATGCATGTTTGTCCAATGTACAAATGCACAGAAATAATAACATGACTTTTGATTCCTCATCCAGTGACGCAATACAGTGAATATATTAGTAATTATATTTGTCAATTTAATATTTAACAGATATTACTATAACATGAGGAAACTGCAGACTTAGTAAACGAAACCAAAGAGTATGTTATTGCAGACTATCTCTTCATTCACAACAATGAGCAGATGGTGTGGATAGAAGTTTTCCTGAACTGTGGTTCTACTTTGCTATCATAAACCAAGGTTCTGTCTGAGTTCATAATGTGTTGGCTAACAACATTTGTGTATTAGTAGTAGCAAAAAACAACCCAGCTAGCAGTTCAATAATTTAAATTGTATTATGATAACATAACAGTTGTATTGTGATCGTTTGTCGCTTCTTACCCAAGTGGAACAAAAAATTCATCATTTGAACAAATTAAAGCAACTTACCCTGGAAGTGGAATAAAAAATGCATCATTTGAACAAATTAATGCATACAATTTTTCTCTACTAGCACTCATATAAATGTAAGTGGTCATTTTTAGTTTAACAGCAAACATGCTGCAAGCTCACTGAAAAACAGCAAAGGCACCTGAAACATTGAAAATTCAACATATATTTCAATCCAATTAACATGATACAAAATATTCAATGAAATCCTATGAATACCAAGGTTGCCATTACATTTCTTTGTGAAAACGCTGATTAAAACACAGCAACAAATGAAAGGTTTTAAACAGGATTGAAAATCAACATTATCCAAATTAATAGTTATTACACAGAAAAAGATCTTTTCACAAAATGTACTTTGGAAGCCAACTTGCTCAACACTTAAAATTTTCTACTAGAAAATTAAGAAACTTCTTCCAAATTCGTTTCCAGTAATTCCATATCTGGTCTTAAACAAGACATCAGACCTTGTTATCAATATAAACAAACTCCCACTAGGGATATGCTTCTTTGTTTGCCTTTCTCCTCATTTTGCAATCAGTGTTATGTGTCTTTATAAGTTCATCATTTTAGCTCCATGCTATGCTTAAAACATTCGGATCTTTCAATAATTTTATCGTCTTTGTGAGTGGCTCACCCTGACGAAAGTTCACTGTGAAACTGTCAGAACTCATTATTTAAAAAAGCAGTTTAAGGTCGTTTCCAAGATCATAGATAATAATCAACAACCCTCTTAGTAACACAGGTCAGTTTGAAACATACGGTAAATGTATTTTCACAAACCAAACACATTGAGAATGAGATGTTAAACTGATCAACTATGACTTTGAAAAACATCTTGAAAAACTTTCTCCTCATAACCAGTATCATAATATCACATGGTCAACTGAGAAGAATTGGTCAGCTTGGTAGTTGCAATGCCCACTAGGTTATTTTGTGGTCATTTTTCAGTCATAGACTGAATTTTTTTAAATGACCAAAAATATGGACTAGCGAATACTGTTATGGCAAGTTTACTATTATGGGACAAATGACTAAAATGTCTCAGAGAAAAAAAACAAACTTGCCCACCAATAGATATGGTGAAATTTTGACAATTCACATTTCTCACCTTCATCAAGCAACCTTTCAACATGCGCAAATACACTTGGATATAACTGGCACTGTTTTTTATCCTTTAGAAGTTGTTGAAGGTAATTAACCCTCTCTTTGGTTTTTTTGTCCAAATGTGAATGCTGCGGGAGAGTTTGTAACATAGCAGAAGTGGTAGATGAAATCAGGTTTGAAGAGTTTGTACTTCCATGGATTGACACTGCAGAAGCTTGAACATTTCCATTTGTCAAGTGAGATAATGTTGCAACTCCTGAAGCACCAGTTAGTGCTTGAGGTGAAGACAGGTTGCTAATGGGCAGGTTTGTTAATGGCATTAGTGAAGCGCTGCTAACAAGTCCATATGGTGATTGTGCCTCCAGTTTACCACCAAAATCAGAAATGGACTGCAAGCTTGTTACATTCATCATCAGTTTAGTAGATACAACACATTATAGTTAGTTGCCAGTGCAAAAGAACTTCAGGTTTAGATTAACAGCTGTACAATTCTGCAAATCAAATACAGCAAGGTATCTACACTGCCAAGTCTTCCACAGTGCAGAAGATAAGAATGTCACTAAAATATTGCCATATATAACCATACACCAAACTGCTTTGAAATGCTTCAATTCTTTTATTATGATGATATGGACTGAAATAGTAAAATTGCATACCATATTTTAGCATAAAAGCAATGTTACAACGTAGAACAATGTAGTCATAGCAGGAGATTGGTAACATTTATACAAATGTACCCCACAATCACCACAACTTACGAATTCCAATTTACATTTTTATAATGTGTTAAAACCCAGAAAATTTATTATACATTTATGCTTTACTTTTAGCCAGCAGCTTTCAGTTGTTAATAAGAAGTAAGTCATATTACATTCTAATACAATAAAATATGTTATAAAAACTACAAGATGACTTTGATACATACATGCAAACCTTTGTTTGTCCTTGTGCAAGCACAACTAATTTCTGAAAAGATTAAAGTCTTTGTTATACAAATGTGCAGATTTTGTTTGCTTTATTTGGTCAAGACGGGTTACTATCTTAAGACAGATTTACCTCAAGGAACATACTTTGAAATCACCTACTACAGCCAATGGCTAAGTCCAACAAACATTTATCCAAGGTCATTTCTATTTTGTCTTTAGTCAAACACGATGATGAAGTGGTCACATAACAAGTAAGATATGCAAAGAGACAACAGGTTAGGGTTTTTGATGAGTGTTTAGGGTTTAGCCTGCAGTTCATGCAATGCAGACAAGAAGTCCCTCACAGCTTACCAGCACTGAAACCATGACAACACTTGTCCATCAGACTGAGTCATAACAGACATCACGGTCAACTAAGCAGGTCACGCATTCTGAACTTGTCATGTGACCACTTCAACCAATCGTGTTCAGCTAAAGGCAAAATAGCTCCAGCAGTGTTTTTGTCTCATCAGACAATTACAGACACTGCTTTAAGCCAAAGACCAATGGCTAGATGTTTAACATCAAAACTGCTTTAAGTCTTTCATATAAAATTTCCATAAGGAGTTGACAAAATTGATAATGTATGATGCAAAATTTTATAAAAAGCCCTTGGATAACCTTTTTTACATAAACTTAGGCAACTTTGCTGTTTTTAAAATACAAAATTAGAATAATTATTATTAAGTATTGCAAAAATCCATGATTTTTTTCTGCAAACCAATATCTATTTGTTAGATTATTCTCAATATTTCCAGAAGATATGTTAAATATGACTAAACAGGAACACGTCTATTTTGTCTAATAACCTAGAACTTGAAACATTAGGTTATCATTGAAAAAACTTAAACATAAAATGAAGCAGTTAAGTGCCATCTCACTGAGCATTTATCATATGCAATACTGAAAAAAATAACCACTTTGTTTCAAACATTATTGCTAACACCTGTGTAATTCATCTTCAACTATGACAATAGAGTAGAACCTTCAAAAATGTGTGATTCAACAGCTGTGTGCAAGTTTGATCTGATTTTAGCCACCCTCAGTGCATTAACCAGTGTTCCTGCCCATCACTTGCCTTTCTTCAATGAATAGCCATAGGCTTCCGAATGTCTGTGTTTTCTGTGAGCTTTATTGTCTTCAGTATGTTTTTTTATGCTTTCTGTAAACCCCCTGTGCAGTGTTGTTTTGCTCCCC
>JGI24159J19872_10001412_pt1 | contig 26307 bp, 15 predicted proteins | sample Ectturendosymbi4_FD_19872 | JGI IMG/M metagenome (IMG submission 19872)
TTTCAAAAGGTAAGCAACGGGTGCGGAGCTAACTTTTCATCATTCATAAACATATTACTTTATTCTGAATACCCTCGATATCATACCCTATAATACAGTACCAGCCAATCCATCTTCACCATGCCAGAGTGATTAGTACTACTCTATCCGATAGGGTAAAGCTGGAGTCTTCGAAGTTATCGTATTCCAATATATCTTAGCGAGCAACACTGGATATAATTCATTTCGTTGCAATTTCCTTTAAAAGAACAAACATTTTCAGGCAGACCTATTGCTGTTCGTTTGTTAAAATGAACCTGAAATGACTTTGTAGGTGGCAATCGTGAATATCTAAACTGCAGTATTTTAAGCACAGTCACTTCACTGTATTTACTGAGTTAAAAAAAGTAGTAGAAAAGAAGCTTTGCCCTTGCACAAACCTTTGGTAAATATAAAAAATATAAGCACAAATTTTCGCAGGGACAATTTTAATCGTGAAAGATTGCGCATGAGCTTCAGCTTATAAGTACGCTGCGTGGAAATCTTTACACCAGTGATTTTCAACCTTTGTGCTGCAACGGAACCTTCCGCAAAAGTTTGCGTGGCTCATGAAACCCTGTGCAACTGTGAAACAATGGTGACGCTTCAACCGCATGGAACTGTGGTTGCGAATTTCGTCCCAGGCAATTACGGTCTGTTTCGGCGGAACCCCCGGCAGCCATTTGGGGAACTCTAACGTTGCGCGGAACCCCGGTTGTATTACACTGCTTTACACGAATGGTGTAAACGGAGGCATGCTGTTTGTGCATGTCTCGTTTATTTTTTGGAAGCATTATTATTTGTTTCATATTTGGGAAACACAGTATTCTTATACAAGCCGTAAAGGAATATATACCACCATACCTGGACTCCGATGGGACTTCTGAGGTGCTTACAGTCAGTAGCACAGCAAACAATGTAGTGTGATTGCAGGAGCAGGTCACGTTGGTACCTTGATCTGGCGGAATGTACTGACAACCAGTGTTAGAAAAACGAGTNGCGTTCACATCTAACAAACTGCATTTTGGATTCAGCATTACAACCCTCTTTGGACTTGTTGAAGAAATGGAATTCAGCAAACGTTTGANGTTTTCAACAGAAAGTTGATAGTTGAAAGTAACATTCAGCTGCGTAGTTGAATTTGTATTGAACTCTGTGCCAACNACGCTCAGGAATGGGGCATCAGGCATTAATNATGCGATTCCATTCGACGATTCTAAGTTTTCATTTTCTTTAACGAAACATTTCACCACTTCAGAGGATAAGTTGAGTTCAGCAGCTTGAACGATGAGCTTTGTTGCTTTCTTCACAGTCGCTGTGACATTCATTCGTTTCGTATGCAACTTAGCTTCAGCGCTTCTTTGAAGCCTCAGTACATTGGTGATGAAATCAGCATTGGCTAGTTTTGAAATGTTTTCCGCTAACATGGATGAAGCCAATTGCTTTAGTTTGTTTTCGATCTGTATCAGTTGACTTCCCTTGTATTTCCTGACAATTGGCTAAAGTTGCAAAAATAACTTGATAATTCTGTTCCGACTGGAAATGATTCGCCCGTGCCTGCAACAGCAACAAAATATAACAGCTACATGAACCTCAAATCAGTATAGTCGTCCACTCCATGCACTCATCTAAAGCAAAGTGCCACCAGGAATTACTTGATTCATTCGTACCTCTAGCTTCTTGAATCAATCCGAGTGCTCTAAACCACAGTAAAATTGGATGGAGTGCTTGCTGCAACATTTTTTGTCTGTACTGGACAACACTGGACGAGCAAAAATGCCCTTTTTGTGAATATTTTTGTTCAAATATATTCCGTGGTGTATAACGACATTTTCAAACATAGGCCACCCACATCCCGTCAAGCCACAAACGTTTACTAAAATAACAACCAGAAGCCCACATGCCTACAACATGAATAACGTTTATAAATTTACGCACAATTTCGCAAAAACGTTCTGCGATGATTCCACCTGATCTGCAAGTCGCTATGTGTTGTCATTTTATTTGAGTTTACTGGCGGAATGAGGAAACCAATCAGCTGAAATAGATGCAACATTAGGTGATGCAAATTTTCCTCCTCTTCCAAATACTTTACCTAGTCCAAAGTGGCATTTCATTTAGTTCATGGACAAACCCTTCTACGAAATCGGAATGTCTAAGGATTCTGCTTGATGAGTCCCCATCTCTGTGGAGATGCCTCAACGTGGTGTGAAGGTGAACTCAGGTGGAAAGCTAAGAGTTCTATTAATTCCTGAGGCTAATGGACACACGTGAAGTCCCCAACGACGACCTACCCGTCGGCGAATGATGGCAGTACCTAGCGGGCAGGCAATCAAGAGGGGGGCCTTGACAGACTAAGTGCCCGGCAGGCCGCTGCAACCAACTTCGTGGAAATCGCACGTCTTGGTGCACCAAGCCGCAGTGGACATGCTGATGGCCAAGTGCGTGTGCCTGGCCCTCGCGCAGCCACGACCATCCTAAACAACTTCTAAGCGACTGGCATTCGTCACCAAAGTTTGGACAGCCCCAAAGCCCAATGGCGATGGCGTAGGCTTTGCCATCCGATCCCAGCTTGTAGACCAACACAACCTTGTCCCAGCCATAATCAATGAGCGAATAATGACTGTCCGAATACCGCTCATCCAGAAAAGCTTCCTCACCCTGATCTCGGGTTATGCCCCTACACTTACAGCTGAAGATGAACACAAGACCGCCTTCTACGACCAACTCACCTGTACTATCTTCAATGTCCCAGGTTCTGACAAGCTCGTCGTGCTAGGTGACTTCAACGCAAGAGTTGGTAGGGATCACCACCTGCGGAAAGGTATCATAGGCCACCACGGCATAGGAAAATGCAACGCAAATGGAGAGCTGTTACTGGGCCTTTGTGCTGAACAGAACCTCATTGTAACAAATACTCTCTTTCAACTTCCTAATCGCCAGAAAACGACTTGGAAACACCCCGCTCCAAACAGTGGCACATACTCGACTATATCCTTACAAGAGCAAAAGACAGAAGAGACGTGCATATCACACGATCCATGCCTGGAGCAGATGGCTGTTGGACGGATCACCGCCTCCTCGTCTCTAGATTCAATATCCATATCCGCCGACCATCTAAGCACATCTCGGCAAACATTCCCCATCGCCGATTCGACTGTGATAAGCTTCGTGACCCTCTGGCATCGCAATCCTTCAGAGAAGCCATTGATAAGAATCTAAATGAACTGGGACTACCAACAAATGCCCCAGTTGAAGACCGATGGATCACTCTTCGTGATGCAATAGCTGCTGCTGCTAAAGAAACAATTGGTTTCAAACGCAAGAAAAACCAAGATTGGTTTGATGAGAACGACAAAACGGTCACAAGCCCAATCGAAGTTAAGCGCCATGCACGCCTTGCTTTTGAAAATAACCCTGCTGCAGAGAACAAACGGAACTATCAGCAGGCAAATGCAGCACGCCAGAGAGGGATTCGCAAGGCCCGAAAAACTTGGTAGCAGCACAAATCAGAAAACCTACAAAAGTATGCTGACCAGCGAGATATGCGTCGTTTTTTTGCTGCAACAAAGATCTTTGGCCCCACCAGGTCATCAGTGGGCAGCCTCAAAAAGCAGATAGTTCCACCACCATCTCGGACACCCAAGGTATTTCTTCACTGCTGGAAGTTCCAGCATTTTGAGGGTCTATTAAACAATCACCGTTGTACCCCTAGAGATCTTCTCCGCAGGACCCCGCAACACCCTATTCGCTATTAGATGTCTGCACCACCTTCACCACAAGAGCTAAACAATGCTATCAAGCACATGAAGACAGGAAGGGCACTGGGAGCAGATAACTTGCCGCTGGAGTTTTTTCTTCATGCAGGACAAAATCTGAAAAAGCACCTAATTCAGCTGCTCCTTAAAATATGGGAAGCTAAGACTTTACCGAGTGCATGGACGATACGCTGACCTGTGAAGGTTTCTATCACATTCTACTCCACCAGAGCCTCCCACTTTATTTGGTAGGACCTCCTAGAACTGAAAGTTTGTGTAAACTCTATTTGTTTTCATGATGTGAAGTTGCATCGGGATTCAATTTCGCTTCATCTCCACCATTTTGAATAGAGTGAAATGATAAAATTAAATTCTGTATCTAAATTCTTTAGAAAAATCTTTGAAAATTTCAAGTAGCAAAATATAAAAGAGCTCAAGATAAATGAATTTCTACTATTTGTTTCTACGCTCTTCAAATGTTAAACCAAACAAATTCTTTTACATATGTAGGAAAAGGAAGAATTTTACAAAATGCTCGAATTGAGGGAGAAAAAATGCTTTAAGATTAGATCAAACAGATTTAAAACGCAAATTTTAAGAAAGCAATATAAGTTTTGAAGTTTGATTTTTCGTCAAATGAAGGAAGGATATAGTTCAAAGCGAATATGGTCAACACAAGCAAACCGATAGGATAACATCTTTTTGTATACTGCTGGCGGAACTTGCAAATCCTTTGTTTTTACGAATGAGCTTTGTTTGCCAAAATATTTTATGGTTAGTTTTTTCTGGGGGCGATATTCAAATTTAGAAAAAAGAAACTGCAAATGCGAAAAAAGGCGATGGTCTTAATATACACACAGACACTCAGGTAACCTAACTACAGTAGAGGCTTTTGCTTTGCTTACTTTCACGATATGGATAATAAAAGTCTGAATCCCAAGCAAAGCCATGACCTTAAAAGAATTTTTAAAGGTTTGCTTTTTTTGTTTTGCCTGTGTTTCCGTGAAAAGCAAAGCCTGTACAACCAATGAAACACTTTCTGAAAGATTTCAGCAACATTATGATCAGTCGGCAGTACTTTCACTTAAACCTTATACCACGAAACGTGCGTCATTATACATGCTGCACACTCTGTTGAGACCGTTAGGGGTTGTGATATTGCTAGTGCTGGGCGTACATCCAGTGCGGAATTAACAATAGTAGCAATTGCTACGGTCCCCGCGCTTTTGGGGGCCCCGCTTTTTTTTGTAATAATATTACATTGTAAGAAATCAGTATTTTGCTAAATTTGCCAGAAGTAGTAAGCGGTTTTCAGTGAACGCTGTCTGTGCAGAAATTCTGGTTGGATTATTTGTATAGTTACCATTTTAGCTGCTTTGCTGCCAAATCTAGGAGGATTTTCTCGCTGTTAGCTGTAAAATTTTCAATCTAGCAGTTAGCTGATTTTCTAGCAGGATTTCACCAACCATTTGGCAGGTTTTGCAGGTAACGAATTCTTGACCAAAAGCCTGTTTCAACAGTTTTTCAAGATGAAAACTTTTACACCTTCATCAAAGATATACTTCTCTTCTTTATTACGTTTTTAATAAGGTAACACCAGGACAAAGCACAATCAGCTGCCTGCAATTATTTGGAATTTTTATTATGATGAAAACAAGCTGCTTCAAGCAGATAATTGCATCATAATAACAAGTGATTAGATGGCTTAGTGAAGCCTAAATGATTTGCTTGTGTGCTTAGTGAGCGCGTTAGGTAAAAAGACAACATTGGTAGAATGTTTTTATCCCACGGCACGATATTTCCAAGTGGTTCAGTTACGCTGGTAAGTAGAAATGTCTGGTAAAAACTTCCTGGTAAGCCAAAGCTGCCAATAGTTTCGATATATATGGTTTCAATCTTCAGAAGTTAAAAGTTGGCTCAGAGCCTACCAGGGGCGTAGCGAGGTTAGATGGCGCCCGGGGCAAAAAGCAAGTTTGGCGCCCCATGGTTCAACCTGAGCTGTTTCAGAAGTAAATTTACTGCATTGAAGAAAGTACTTGTGACATTGTTGGGACTTCTCGGCGCCTCCCGCAGTAATTCGGCACCCACGCAGTGATTCGGCCCCCACCGTGATATGGCGCCCGGGGAATTGTGCCCCCTTGCGACCCTCTTTGCGCCCCTGGTGTCTACTGCCTATCCTGCTGATTCAAGAAAAGCCTTTGGCGAAGTTTGCAATAATGCAATCATAGCGAAATGTTGTGAGCTTAAAAGGCATAGCTGGTAGCATGAGCACTCAGATAAGACCAGGCCCGAAAACAGTTTGGGACACCAGGTGGGGCAAAGAGTTTTCTGAGAAGGGCCCAAATTTTTTAAACTATGTGCAATAGTTAACAACGTCTAACACATTTTTCCATGGGGGACGAAAAAAATTTAGGGGCGCTTCACGCCTCTGCGCCCCCTTGTTATGGGCCTGGATGAGATAAAGAACTTTTTGCATGCTCCCTAATGTAACACAAAGTTTTAAGATACAAAGACCAGACTTAGAAAGCCGTAGGGCTGAAGCTATGCTCAGGTTGTTTATCGCTGAGCATTATTCTACTCAACTGTGTAAAAACATGCAACCATTCGAAAGAGATCGTCAAGAAGTGTGTGTCATACAAAAACGAGGTAAGCTGTAGTTACGTTGCTCAAAAAGTCAATGTTGACTAAAAGAAAATTGTGGGCCGAAAAGTGTGTTTGCCGAGACCGGCATTTCCAGCCCATGCTTTAAGTGCAAAACGAAAAATTAGTATATTGTATAACTTTATAAGTTTCTTTTAATCGTGCTAAAAATGACAGATTTTTTAACAGAATTTCACTGCTTTTAGCAGATTTTAGCTGAAAATTTGTGGCAAAACGTTTAGCAAAATCTAGCAGCTTTTGGTGACACCATTTAGCAGATTTAGGTCACAACCATCTGGCAACACTGAGGGTCAGCATGCTACACTTAGACTGTCATGTCACGATGCGAACTGGAAAGAGCATGCAGAGAGAAAAGGTATAGTAACACGGTTACCTTGCCCACACACTTTATGATGTAGCAGGTGTTTACACTTAGGGCAGCGCGCTCTTGAAATGCTACAGGTCCCCGCGCTACCTTAATCCGGCACTGCGTACATCCTGTATCGTCACATGATCATGTGACGTTGTTCATATTTACCAGTGTTCTTACATAGACTACTATCATGATCTGATATTGCACTGCAGTGGACACAGGCAGAATAATAGCAGGAGGAGAGCAATTTTGACACAGAAAGAGAATTTTGCTAATTATGAAATTGAACGAAAACTGCTTATTTTTGCCCAGACTTTATCGAAAAGCTTTGAATTCTGCCAAGTGTTTGAGAGACTTTGAAAAAACTTTTTGGTACAGCCGTTAAGCAAACTTATTGTGCAAATTGTGATAAAAGCATGAAATTTTCCACAGTCATTCTATATACCATAAAGTTTATTTTCAGATGTGGAGCCATATTGTATTTGACATTTGACGACCTTGAGAGGTCATTGACCTTGGACGACAAAAACATAGCATTTAGCGCTAGTTGTAATGATAACATCTTCAGTAATTTAACATAAACCATGCGAAACAGCATATCAAATGAAAGATCTGAATGTGTATATGACATATAAACAACAAATAACACCCTTCTGTCTGATCCTAAAAGCTGTTAGTGCAACAAAACGGACACACTTTTTATACAAAAACGACAATCGCAAAATTTTTACGTTTAGCGTTCATCATAATAAACTACAACAACTTCACCAACGTTATCCAAAAATAAAATAGCAACACATTTGTAATATGGTGCGGAGCTATTTGTGAACTGAAACAGACAAATGTGTGAAAAAATAGTATCATGATTTTATTGCAAAAAATTGTATCAATTTCATCACGATACTCTTGCGATCGTAAGGCCCGAGGGGCCTGTGCGCTAAGCTTCGCACTGTGGCAGCAAGCAACAATAGAGTTCACGCGCCGCCATCACTCTATTATTGCTTGTTCGCGCCACATATATGTATTGTTGTTCTTCGCGCACATTCCGTTCGTGGTGAATCACACATTCAATGCAACGCCACCGGAGAGGTTGCAACTGTTGCGATCGGAAATCCCGAGCGGCATGTGCGCAAACATTCGCACCGTGGCAGCAAGCAACAATAGAGATGATGCTCGCAATCTCTCTTACTATTGCTTGCTCGCGCTACACATATGATGGTGAAGCAATATCTGTATTCGGTCCAGGCATCCGGAATGAGTCACAATGTCCACTTATGATATGGTCCGCGGTTTGAGCTTCTCCAGAACCGCATGGACACCAAGGATCCGGTGCCATCTTCCATCAGTGTAGTGATTCCCGGAAGCGTCCGACTCGCGTTCTGAGGTGGTTCAGCTTACACCACGCAGAGCGGCTGAGCCCCAGGTCGGGTTTTCCACTTTGGGTGGTAGAAGGGAATGAGGTGGGACCCCTGACTTCTTCCACTCCTCTTGACCTTTGCGATTTAAGACGAGGTCTTGTTTTCAGGCATACTAAGTTATTATTGAAATGTTCCTTCAGCGCGTACTTCAAGTCGAGTCGGAGGGTAACGGCATTTTGTCGGACTGAAGCTGGGGCAATGCCTGCTAGGATTGGCAAGTATTGCCTCGGTGTTAGTTTTAGGCATCCAGTAATTGTTCGTAAAGCAGAATTTATGGCCACATCAACCTCTTTCGTATTCCTGCTTCTTGACCATGATGGGGAGCAGTATTCAGCAGTGGGGTGTACAAGAGCTAGGCTGCTGGTACTGAGCGTGCTCATGAAGGCACCCCACCCCGTGCCGGCCAGCTGGTTTAACAGCGCGCAGCGTGACAAAACTTTCTGCCGCACAGATGTAAGATGTGGCTTGAAGAAGGGCGACCGGTCAAGCCTCACTCCAAGATACGTTGAGTTTAGTTCAAATTCGATGGTTTTGCCATCCACTGAAATGTTTAGTCGCCGTCCCACGTCACGTGTGTTAAGATGGCACAAGGCATACACAAGTTTTTCTTTGCTAAGCTGAAGCCGATTTTGATGGTAGTACTGTAGGTGTGGAGTGTTGACAGGTCCTTGTTCATGGCGTTCTCGACGTCTGCCCAATCCGGCCCAGTAACGGCGAGAGCTAAGTCATCAGCGCAAGCCAGTTTGGTGGACAATGTTGTCGGGATATCGCTGATATAGATGTCGAAAAGACAAGGAGAAAGAATTGACCCCTGGGGGCTCCATTCTTTAAGCGTCGTCCGCGACTTTCTTGTCCGTCGCTTGTTCCGAGGACAAATCTGCGGTTGCTTAGAGTGTCCATGATGAAGGCTACCAGATATTTATCAGGTATTGTACGAAGCAGCTGCAGCCGCAGGCCTTGGTGCCATACCATGTCACAGGAAGCTGTCAAATCAATGAGTGCAACAGCAGTTTTCTGTTTAAGTTGAAAGCCGTCCTCTATCATCGAACACAATTGCAGTATTTGGTTGAAGATTGACATTCCAGCGCGCAAACCAGCCTGAAAGTCCGGTAGGCATTTTTTTCAACGTAAGGCGTGATGCGACTGAGAATAGCTCGTTCCAGGGTTTTAAATGGGACACATAGCAAGGAAATCGGCCGGTAGCTCCTGGGTACTTTAGCGTCCTTGCCAGGTTTCAGGATTGCTCTGATGTTGGCTTTTCTCAATATTTTTGAAGGAGGTTGAGGAGCATGCAGGTGGAAACGAAAGCTGCTAGCCACTCCAATCCGGAGGGTCCCATCCCAGGTTATTGATAAATTATGGGTGAAAGTCGTCTGGTCCAGAGACTTTACCACACCTCATGTTATGCATGACTTGCGCCATCTCTGTGTTGCTCACTTCTTCGTATAGGTTGACATCACTATGCGTGTTAGCTGTGAGTTGGTGCACCGCTTTGTGCACAGAGATGGAACATTGACGATCCGGCTTTTTAAATCTGCCATTTTCAACCATTCGGCCGGCGATAGCATTTGCAGTGACTGGCACAGGTCTAAACTGTTTAGCCTTCGCTGTGACGCGGTTTAGAAGAGACCAGGTCTTCCGGCTTGAATGGGTAAAGTTGATCTGTTTGACTGAGTCTTCCCAGCGTTTCTTACAGTTTTTATTGCTATACGAACACAAGGAATTTGCAATTGTGTGCTGATCAGATATTGCAGCTTTCTGATACTTTTCCAGTAGATTTTGGCATTGGTCAACCCAACAAGGCGTATAATGACTTCTGCGTCCGCGAGGGACAGCTCGTTTAGCTGTATTGAGCTGCATTCGGCAGAATGCGTGGTACACCGCGCTTACGGCTTACGTCGTGGTTCTGCAACGACGGGAAATGCGCAATGCCTTCCTCGGTTAACTTGGAGAAAAGGTTCCAGTTGGCCTTTCTGAAGTTCCAGCGGAGGACTGGTTTTGATGGGAGACTATAAAAGAGGTGGTGAGTTTTTGTTGTTATAACTTCATTTATACAATCTTGTGCAAATTAATTGATGAAAGCTGTTGTTCAAGTCAGGGACCGAGTTTCTAAAAAACTTTGGGGGGGACAAAGCTTATTGTTTGCGTTTCGATGACGTCACCATGTTCACCCAACCATAGTCCGACCGTTTTGTAAAATTGGCCAAATTGGGGGCACATTATGGAATTGATACCTGGCTACGCCCATCGTGGTATAGCAACTAGTAGTGTACACAAGTATACAATGGTGCTATATCTAAATATCTAGCACTGAGCACTACATTTACTGTTAAAACACATTAATTCTGAGAGCTTAAATAGACAAAATTACACTCAAAAATTGTGATAATCAATCCAAACTTGGTCAGTTTCGATAAATAAAGTATGCTGCTACTAACAATCACGACATAGATCAAATCAAAACAAAGCACAAGATCTTTTGGTAAATACTAGCAATGGAACCAGGCGCATAGCCAGAAAGTTTATTTGGACTGGGGAAAACAACAACTGAGTTTCAACATTTAAATATTTTTGATGCTCCTTGTTTTTAGAGCATCATCCATGAAACGTGTATATTTCTGGCGTTTTCTCCTGAACATTATGTTCGGATTTAAGCCGACAAATAAAAAGTTTGCTTTCATTGAATTGACAAGTTTTAAAAGTTTTGATCGTAGTCTTCCAGGCTTCTAGTTTGGATCTTTAATTTGGATCAATGCTCATAAATCTTTCTTGCAAAAAGTGCTAGTAAACCTCTCAATGCCCAATATTGCACTTGAGCAACACGTCATCACGGCCGCCATTACGATTGCGCTTATGCTGCATTTACGCGCTTCGGATGTACTCCAACACAACACGTTCAACCGAAGCTGAACAGCGACTTTGCTCTGAAGCACTGACATCCGAAATATGCCTTCTACAAAACTTTCGCGCATATAAGAAGTGGATCCCGTTGTCACCTAATTTTTGAGCAATTTATTCACGTCTGTAGTTGATAACCGTATACGATGGGGTGTTTCACCGCGTTTGAAAAATATTTGGATTTTTGATATTTCGTAAGATATTTGGCTATATTCAACTTATTCCGTAAAGCCTTTGTAGCTACTTTAAACTTACTTAATTTAAATTGTTTGATGAGATGTTGCTAAATTTAACTGACTTCATTGAAATATAAGATGGAATAAAACTGTAAACACAATAGCAAACCCAGGATTACAAAACTCATTGACTGCGCTCAGCGGCAGGTAAAGGTAGCTTAGCACTGCACGTAATTAAATTTGTACAAATCACGGGCTTCTTGAAAACATTATACCTTATCTGCGGAATTTGAAACCCTAATTGGAAAAATTTCAGATTTAGTTTCATTTTAGTCGCATGCGCTTTGCCAACAAGACAGATTGCAAGCTCAAGGATGGATATTAGGGAAGGATAGGATAAGGAAGCAGTCGCCTCGGGCCATCTTTTTCAGAGATACCGTGTCCCCCCTCTTGAGAGCTTTGCAACATTGTTTAGTTAAAAGATGATGTACCACTCTATAGCCACATTTGAGGCAGTTTCGTTGATTTGCACTAAAGTATTTCTTTGGCTTATACTTCAAATATTTTATTAACCTGAAAACTTTGGAATTGGGGTTGGCATTGCCCCGTTGTCCCCAAGTGCACTAAGCGCTGCATGACGTGTCGGAATCGGAACAGTCGAAAAATATGTTTCATCGTGTCACATAGAACTTTAATCAGCTCGATAATGTTACAGAAGGAAGCCATGCAGTTCCTTCGGTCGTATACGTTTAAGAGCAGAGGTGGACAGTATGGGAGTAACTATGCATTCCGCTAAAGCTCCCCTTTTCCCGAGATACTGGGGGGCCTCACTTTGAGAGTGTCGCACTTACTGTAGCTTCTACATTGTTTTGTAAGCTGACGAACCACTCTAGAGCTACATTTAATACGCCCTGAAGCAAGTCATATACTTTTCAAAATGACGCAAAATTTATGTGCAAATGGTCTAAAGGGGTTCCCTCAAGGAAGTGTAGACAAAGAACAATCTAAAATAAAATGACTTCAAACAATTTACAAGGTAAAAAGTACTTCCACGCAGAAAAAATTCCCAGACATGTAGAAAAAGTCAACTTGATTTCAGCAATAAATTTTTGTATTAGCATGCATAAAATGTAGGGACCCTTTTTTGATGTAACAAATAGGGCTATGGCCTCTTTGACCACAAATAGTACACATGAAATATCACAAATTGTGCAATGTTTTGGGCCCACATTCTGAGATTTTGTCTCGAGCTCCTAAATTATATGACCTAGCTCAGGGGTCACCAACGTGGTGCCCGCGGGCACCAGGTCGCCCGCAAGGACCAAGTAGGTCGCCCGTAGGCCTGTTCTAAAAATATCATTAGCATGATCAATGTCTTCAAATTAACGAATGTCAATACTAAAATAATGGAAGGTAAATTGAGCAACATTTTTTATTCAGGAGTGTGTATCAAACTAGTAGCCCTTCGCATTAATCGGTACACAAGAAGTAGCTCTCAGTTTCAAAAAGATTGGTGACCCCTAACCTAGCCAATAGATGCCAGAGATGATTGGATAGTGGTTTTTCGCTACCCAATCCTATCCAGGTTTTATAAAATGGCATTCGTATCCGATTCTTGTTGCGGTTCAATCGTACTGTCCGTATCGGAAAACTATCCAAACGTGTGTCTGACTCGGAATGGAACAAAAAAACGAAAATATGCTTCCGAAGATAATAAAAAAATGATTGAGCAATGTGCAACTTTCTCCAAAAGATCAAAACTGACCAAAAATTTGTTTCACAGCCTGAATCCTCAAAATATCGAACAAAATGTTTCAGATCACATATCCTTATATGCATCCGGTTCCAGATTGAAACCACTTTCCGGACATCCGCATCGGTTGAAAACTTACTGTCTTGCGGATATCCCACGGCAGACCGGATAGTGATCATCTTTGACAGAAACCGTTATTCCAATGTGGTGTCAGGACAATAAATCAAAAATTCTGTCAAAATGGTAGAATCCATGCCAAAGCGAGTAACTAAATTCTTGTCCTTCCATTACTGTATTAGGTTTATAGAATTAGATTTGCATTGCTAGTGGTAATTGCTATAGCCTACTAGTAATTTTAAATGCAATGTATAGTTGTGAAATCTGCAAAGCAACTATGCTATGTGGATTCTTTGAGACCAACCTGCGACAATTCCAAATTATGTAATAACATTGGCAAATGGTTATACTGTAATCTAAAATTTTAAATAAAGCATATCATTTCCTTGTCATAGTATTAAAAAGGTAATGAAGCTCTTAACGAATTATGATAAGAGCAACCAATTTTTTTATCTAAAAACTCGAAAATTTGACTTTATAATTTATAACCTTTGACTTTATTTTGACCTAATAAATTTCTGCATTTGCAACTAAAACGCGGAATACAGAGCATATATTAGAAATCAAACCGATAGGTTAAAATGTTTATTCTGTTGCAATGAGCCAGAAATGAAAAATGTGAAAGACCCAATGAAAGTAGAGGTAACAAACCGTACACGAAAATCAATCCAAAAGCTCCAGGGAAATGTCAAGTGTCAATAAATATCCTGAAGTCAATGAGAATATTCTGCATTGTTATACTTCAAGATCAAGTAATACTTCACATTATTGCCTTTAAAATTTGTATATGCATCCAACAGTGGCCAAGACAACATTATAACGTCAGAGATCGCAACAAATCCATTAGTAAGTCAGAATTGCAACTAAACTTGCAAAAGCATATCAATGTCTGTTGTTGTAGCTTTAATAAAATATCGATAAAGGGAAATATTACGCTGCAAGACAATTATAACGTAACGATAATTTTGACTTTTTTTGACCTAATAACTTTTGAGTCGCTCATGGTATCAGTGTGAAATTTAGTTCGAGGACGTTTCATAAACTGTAAAAACGGCAGAAAAACTTTGAATTTGTTGATATATGTTTGCCCTATAGGGGACCGAAAACAGGTCTAGCACCAGCAATTTTTTTTCTCGCAAGGGTCCTGTAGTGGGTAGCTCAGTGCTGGCAGAATACATAGCAAGCAAATATCCGTTCATTATTATACGAAATCTAAGACTCGGTCTAACTCAGAAGAGCCCGAGTGCCAGATTCGCCACTGATTTCAAGCATGGCACATATTGACGTCGGAAGGATTTTTTCCAGGGGGGTGCAATAAGGGATTATTCAAACATTTTTCTAGGGAGAACAAGGCCCTCCTTCCCTCCGCTTCTGACGCCTATGATGGCACATAAACTAACAAATCATTAGAAGCACACTAAAACGCAACAAAACTACACAAACAATTTTGGTTCGGTTTATTTGTGATGGTGTTACGATATTTAGCGACATTTAGTGCTAAATGGTGTGTTTCGGTCGTCCAAGGTCATTGACCTCTCAAGGTCATCACGGGTCAAATATAAGATGGATCCACATCTGAAAATGAACTTTATGGTATATAAATTGACTGCAGAAAAGTTCATGTTTTTATCGCTTAGCGCTATTCTTCAGTTTTACAGAGCTTAATGGCTATACTATTTTAGGCGCGTGTATTGATGAAACACAAAATTTAGCAGGTTTCTATGGAACATGAGGTATATCAGGTGTGTAACGATTTTACTGTAAACATTCAGTGAGAAAAGCACATTTGAATGTACATTTGATTGTGACACATTTTCGTGTATTCACTATACAGACAGACAGACAGACAATGCTTGTTTATTTTACATGGCCAACGAAAAGACCCGGAGGTCATCAAAATAAGCTGACTATATACTTGGTTAAACTCTTAGCGATAAGTGTTACAAGAGATTTGGCTCATGTTTGCATTTCTATTTCTTTGTTTCATCGGGTAAAAAAGCTATTACTACTACAAATGTATGCTTTTTGCATTTGTAATGTTTTCAACCCATTCAACAAAAATGTGAATTCAAGCTTTCGTATTTCTTTTAGTTAAAAATCCTATTTTTTCTTATGTCTACAACAGGAAAGTCTATTTTTTATTATGTGTACAACAGGAAAGTAAGGTAGGTGTAAGTGAGTTTCATAAACCAATAATAAGAAAAATTTCAGATCACGGCTAGTTTTTATATAGAATAATTTCCAAAGCTATGGCACTGTGCGAAATTGCTTGTTGGATAGGCTTTTTTCAAGCTCATTTTTGTCCAGGTAAGTGAACCCTCTGCATGTAGCCAGTAACTTTTATCGTTCGATGATGTGGGAGATTAATTTCAAAAATATTGAATCAAAAATGTAGTCCTCTGCGTTATGAAATTGAAAGAACCTGTAACATGCATACTGCACATACTCAAAACCGGTATTAAGCACGCCAAAAAAGGAAGTTTTCTGCAACTTAGCCCACTTACCAATTTTTCAAATTCTTGATTAACGTAGCTTGTGGCATAGTTTACCAAAACACGAGAAAAAATCTTCGTATTTCGTTTACGCCAACACCACATTCTATTTGTTGTAACGGTGGCTAAATATGTTACATCTGGTGAAAAGTGATTCAGGCAAAACGTCTTCCTCCTGAATGAAAATAAATTTCTTACATATACTTGTGTGGTTTTAGAGAAAAGGTATGAACTTGACGTTGTAGAAGCTGTGATGTCTAAATTGAAAAAAACTTAGGTTTTAAAAATCTCATCGTTTGCGCCATCGTGCATTTTGACAGTATTATGTCAAGCTGTAGAAGGTTTAACATTGCTAGAATAAACTCAAGTGAAATCTTGAGCTTGATTTACGCAATTGCACTGGAATGTACACGAAAGGACAAAGCGATGTGATAGCTAGCTAACGTCCTGTACAATAAACTAGTGTTTCCAATTCGAGGCAAAATGTTAAAACCCGGTTTCGGGTAGCTGAGAAAAGAAACCCTGGAAAACCCGGGTTTTTTCGGGTTTTGAAATTAATGCGATTTTGAGCGATAAAAACTCAATATCATTGTGAAATTACTATTGTTGGTCCCTGCGCAAATTAGCGAATTATTAAGTTAAGCACAGTTTTTCAATAATGTTTATAATACTGACGATGACAATCACAGCGCACTTTTACCATTCAGCCTGTTTCTGAGTTTTGCGACAAACAGTCCCGTGGCTGAAAAAGCCCTCTTTGGTACCACTGATTTGGGTTTGATTGTAATTAAGGCATGGAACAGTTTTTCAAGGCTATTTTTGACCTTTTCTTTGTGGCCTCAAAAAGACTCATTTCCTTTATCACAATTTGTGATCGGATCTCTATCTGTGCCGGAATACTTTTGTGGTTTTCACCCTCATGGATTCTGCGCTTTGATTTCAAGTGGTTGATCAAACTTTCGGTGCTTGAACCACCTCCTTTTGTATAAATGAGCACAAATTGCGCTTTGGTGTTGGCTGAATCTTGTATAAGAAATGGCTCTAAGCTTCTTATTTTCTTTGATTACTTACGTCTTTAAACTGAATATATGATTGAAAATCTACTTAAAGCCGCTTCTGAAGGAAAGCTAAATATTTTATGGAAAGTTATTGCAAACTGAAAAGGAACGAATCGATTTTGCAAAGAATCACAGCTTGTATATGAACTAACAGATAACAGCTTATAAATGTACTAACTAGGAACTGCGGCATGCCTTTGAAAAACTACCTCACGTGGCAGTTATTTTTTAATTAGGTTAGCTAAAAGACAAAAGTTCGCGTAGACACCTATTATGTGCAAAACGACGCCACGATCCGTCTAAATAGGTCAATTGAACGAAAATATAAACTGACCAACAACGAACGTACGATGGTCACCGAGCAAAACCCGCACCTCGTGGCTCATGCTAATAGTTGAAAGGTCAAATCTGCTAATCTGGCCGTTACACGCGCCAATCTGCAACTTCAGGGTTATAAGAATCACTATTATTTGGATGCAACAGCAATTCCAAGTTTTTTAAAATGCCCGTGTTTGGTAGTTGAAAAAAACTCGGGTTTCGGGTAGTAGAAAATAGCAAAAAAATCGGGTTTGGGGTTCCGGAAAACCCGGGTTGGAAACACTACAATAAACAAAGAAGCGCAAAGGACATGATATGAAATCTGATTTTACCTTTGGTGGTACTGAGAACATGGTTGGTAAAAGTTGCACAACAAATAACTGCAAATTTTTTTCCATAGAAACAAATTAAAAATGCCATTTCACGAAATTTGCGCCTTACGCTAACTCGTCGTAGGTATGCCAAACTTCTATTGGTAAAAAATAGCTAAACTGAATTCATCAAGCCACAGTATGTAACGTGATTCGCCCGTGTTTTGTTGATAGAATGGAAATATTCCTGTGATGCAGGAGAGTGCGAGCTTGTCGAAGTATCGCATAACCAATGCGATTTCCGTAAAATAGGCAAGGATGGTAAGTGATCAAGTGATATTCATGTGTGTGTGTGTGGACAAATGGTTGAGTGAACCTTTTGCTGAGTGAGTAAACAACAAATGTTTGAAACGTGTTGCGGGTCAATGTCTGTCATGTTAGGAACATGGGTTTTTAGACAAATTTAAATCCAAGCACTAACTCGTTCAACTAAAAAGACCTATTTTGCAAACTAAAGTCGGATCTCAGCCAAAGAAAGCTGAAGTACGCAAATTATACACAGGTCAAGCTTTGTAGAGAACCCTAAGCATGACTCACCACGGAAGGAAGTAGCTAAGTCTTGCGTGTAGGATGGTACAACGCACGATGCTACGACGTTACTTGAATATCACGTCAACAAAAAACAAATGTAACCGTGCTATAGATCAATGGCGTTATACAGTATCTAAAGCAGTGGTTCCCATTCGGTGGGTCCCGACCCCAAAGTTGGTCGAGGAGGAGTAGCTGTGGGTCGCAAACAGCAGCCTCAACAGTTTGCTGAAGTGTCGAATTTTTTGGTACTGCGCATGTGAACATTGTGCGTTACAACAGCAAAATAGAAATACGGATAGATTTTTTTTTAGTTCACATTATCTCCGTTATGATTCCTATCCAGTTTCTAATACACCGTTTCGATCAACACTATCGCAGAAATGCGCCAACACTAGAAAAAGAGAACACTGAGAGAACACTGCCCACTAATGCTGAGAGCACGTCAGTCTCGTAAACATCTGTCCTGTTGTGAATACTTGCCAGCTGAAATTCCAACAAAGCACAACCGATATTCTTGTCGTTACAGTTTCGTATTAGGCTGCATTCATTATTTTGTATACGTCATACAGTATTTCAAACTCGTAATTCCAGGACAAAGCAGCATGTAGTTAAGCAGATGACAGTCCTTACCGCAGCACGCCTTATAAGTTATTGTGATTTGCATGCGCATAAACGTTCAAAGTAACTTTCTAACGTAGTGTATGTTGCAGTTAATTCACAAACTGCAGAACTGGCACAGAAAAGCAAACCAGAGAACTTTGCCATGTTTGAAATATTGCGCTGTGTCATCGACGAATCAGGAAGTGGACTAGATAAATTTCTACATGACGAAATTTCTTAACACCTTGAAGCCCGTGTAGAACAAATGAAACGATACTTTCCTGAACCCAGTGGAGAAGATGCCGCTGATGTAAGAAATCCTTTCTCCAGTAACCCTGCTACAGAAAGTGTCCCTGACGAACTGCAAATTGACTTTTTGGATCAGCTATATCACTTTTCAGCATGAGTGTGTTATGCAGCAATCATTCCCGAACCTAACTGCGCTCGCCTTTGCATGTCTGCTTCCATTCGTTTCCACCTGCCTCTGTCACAAGTGGTGCAGGAGCTGGGGGAGAAAGCGCATCCTGTACAGCTTGATTTGTCAACCATTTGGGCAATATCACATAAAATTTGGACAAAAAGGTTTCGACATTTTTTAGCAATATTAATGAAATTATACTTCTTTGTTATTGAGTATATCATTAGACGTTTTTTGTACCGTAGAAAACACGTTAAACATTTATAAAATCAACAAACTGGTAACTTCGCGTCATACTTTGTGAGTATGACTCACTTGAAAGTTTTGGAAAAAGAGGGCATTTCATTTATGCGCTTTATTAACCCTGGAATCCTTCGGTGGGTTTATCAAACCCTAGTCAAATGCGGTGACCACGTGATACCTTCCTTAGCACGCGTCGGAGCGCTTTCCACGCTTCAGTAGCTTCATTTTTTTCTGTGACTTGTAAATAGGTACGCCTGCGGTGGTCCTCGCTCTTTTCAATTTTGCTGTGTAGGGGAAAGGTTGTGATTTCCGGTCTAGCGGACCCGACGTTATGGTTAGTGTGAGGCATAGGTGGAACCGGATCCGGAGTACCGATGTCGACTCATGCAGGAATCTGTGCTTTTCTTTCGGACCCGGATCCGTAGTTACTTTTCAGTTTCTGCAGTAGCAGGAGTCTGTGTGGTCGTTTCTTAAGCAAAAACATGGTTAAATTACGGTTGGATCGATGACTGTAGCCAGAGTCTGAACAGGAGTCCGATTCTCAAATTTGAAAAATTGCCGGACCCGGATTAAAAAATTTTGGAACAAGAGCGGAGTCGGAGTCTGAAAAAGTGACTCCGACCACCTCTAGTGTGAGGTGGCTTACGCACGCAGAACCGACGTTATGGTTAGAGGGGGCTAAGCGCCAGGTGGTTTTAAAGAGTTGAAACTCACTCAGCGTATGCTTCTACGATCTTGTTAGCAGTATACAAAAGAAGACGTTCTTCATGCCCATAAGTTTTTTGTTATGAGTAGTTCAGTTCAGACATATATGAAATCTACACTAACCCGTTTTCATCGAAAATCGTATGATATTAGAGTACAAAGTAACTTTATTTGTGCTCAAACTGCTCAATGAGTGATATTTTCAGTGTAGTTTTTGTGATAAACTTTGGTTGAACGAAATTATATATTTTTTTATTTTTGAAAACCGTGTTCAGCACACCCGTCGTTTTGGTTAGCGTGACAAAAAATTGAACCAAAATACCAAAGTATTCGAGGGTTTACACAGTGAGGGTATCACGGATACTTCTCTACTTCATATCAGTAGAGTCCATGCCACCCAAGTACAAAAAGTTCTCGTTTTAAAATTTAACTACGATGGTTGGATGAACGCATTTTGTCCTACAGTTTGTTGCATATATGTGCAGTTGAACATACAATGTTGTGAGACTCACAGCACAGTCATAATATCAATAACACGATACATGCAGCATAAATGTCTTCAGAAAAGGAAGCGGTTTCAGGTCCACTTCAGGACTAGGCCTGAGGTTCCTTGCTGACAGCAACAACTGGAATGAGCATGGAAAACGTCAGAACTGTGAGGCTGATGCTCCGGAATACTGAGCCAGCTGGCTTCTGACAATGTTTTTGCACAGTCAAGCGTACTTTTTTCAATGGTGTTATTACGAACGAAATTTCAAGTACCAAATTCTCTATTTTCAAGTCTGTGGCAACTTGGTAGAGGAAAACAGAATGTGCCAACAGCTCAGGGGCGTTAACCAGGTTAAATGGCTCCCGATGCAAAAAGCAGGTTTGGCGCTCCCATGTTCGAATCTGAGCTCTTTCGCAAGCAAATTTACTGTACTGCAGACAGTACTTGTGACACTGTTGGGATTTTCGGCGCCCCTATAGTGATTTGGCGCCCTAGTAGTTGTGTCTCCTTCGTTGCGCCCCTACAACAGCTACAGAAAATTTGAAAGGAGAAAGTCTGTCGCATGTAAGTTTTTCGGGAAAATTTTAAATAAATTCGGGCAAAAATATCAGTTTTGCACACCCAAAAAATTGCTTGCTCTTGCACCCATGTCTATGAGGCTGGATTTTCAACCCGTCTCCATATTAAAACAATGTTAAGGAATGGACCGGACGTTGACGATGACATGAGACTGCCACTCACAAACACGTCACCACGAATTTCAAGACTAACTGCACAGACGCAATCTCAGTCGTCCCATTGATTAATATGTGCCCTTTGTTTTGCATAAGAATGGAAATATAGTAAATCTAACGTGTGAAATGAATGGCGATTTATCTTGTCCGTTGTTATTTGAACATCTTGAATTGTAGGTAACGGCTGGGGCCAAGCGTTTNCGTAAACTTCCGAATGGNGTCACGAGATCAAAAAGGTTGGGAAACACTGATCTAAAGCATTAGCTTCATTGCGATTTAGCGCGATTTAGTAGTACATACCCAGTTGGTCATCCCTCCTTCGCTTTAAACGTGCTACCTACACATAACTTTGGTTTTCACTGTCCAATTCTGTTTGTGTATTTCTTCATCTTTTTGCTGTTTTTGAAGAATAAACTGGAAAACATTCGTTAATAGCTTTTGCTGTTGAGAACAGTGGAAAAAACTTGTGTTTAACGCATGACATCACTTTTTGACGGCACTCTATTCCATCCGTGAAAAGAAAGCCTTTGTCCACCATGATCCCGCAGAAGACAGTCTTTGCCCCAACAGATTCATCACGGGTTTCTCGTACTCCGCATAGGAAATTTGTCAGTGCTATCAAAGTTATCGCATTTTACGATAAATTGGTGCGTTCCACTTAAAGCGGAACTTTCGTTACTATAATTATATCAGGGTCGTTTTCGTAAACTGCCATTACTGCAGACGTTAAGTCTACAACAAAGCGTGAGCATGCTGTTCTCTTATTTACTTGCACAATTTAGGCATGTAAATGTCAAACTGTATAAGCATGCGCAATAATGTGATCGCGTTTTTCATTTTTTCACAGCGCCTTTCTCCTGAGTGGCCAATAAGAACCTGCAGCATGATCACTGCAGTTCAATTTGCAATGTACTGATGATGATAACAGGAGTTATCGAAATGTTTGCAATATGTTGTTTGTATCATTTCCATTGGCCGTGATTGTCATTATAAGGCTATTTAGTACTTCCGCTTTTTCTTGTACAGTGAAGTAAATATAATGTTTTCGTTCAAATGAACCACTTTTGAAAAGTCATACAGTAGAGTATTCCAAAACGTTTTTAGTTTTATGGGAAAATACCGCTTCAATATGTTCAAACGTCATTTCAGAAGTTTCCAAGAAATGTCAAGTCTACGTCTACACCAATGGTTCGAATGCAATGAAGGGCAGCGATTTTGACGGTAGGTTGAAATTCCCACCGTTTTAATATAGGTTGTTTTTTCAGTGAACTCTTTGTTTCTTGCAGTTTGAAGTAGAAGTAGAGGCAAGGCTAACTATTTTCACAAGAAAAAATGTGTAAGACTATCAGAACAACCAGCGCTTACGAGCAGAGCTAACAGTATACTCCCATTTGTTTAAACCAGACAGCTAGTTTTTACTTCCCACCATTGTTTCGTACAATAATACATTAAGGTTATCGGGTGCTAATGTCTTGTATCCGAACAAGCATTGAGTACCTGTTAAGCGCCATTTTGCGTGAAACCATGTTTACCAGGGCCGGATTTAGACATGTGAAGACCCCTGGGTAGCCTCTGTGTGAAGGTCCTCAGTACCTCAATTAAATGCTATTCAAGGTCAAGGAAATTCTATTAACTCTTAGCTCTAAATATGTAATCATAAGTAAAGTCGTACATTAAACTTAGTTCAATGATTTTACAGTTGTGCTTTCATTTTGATGGTTATGGTTTTCAGTCAGCAAAAAAAGAAAAAAGAAAATAATTTCAATAAATACAAACTTTAATTTTTTCCTAATACTGTTGTTATCCTGCTCAGGTAAGCTGAGGAGAATCAAACTGTGTCAAACTTCAATTAAGTTTTTAAAAGACTTAAAAAGATTTTATTGAACCCATTTCCTCAGTAGCTGATTTTTTGAAGAGTTCTTTCAAATAGTACTGTCCAAATCTGTATAGGTTTTTATAGGTTTTGTAGTTGATGAGTAAGGGGGGAGGATGCTTGGACTACTTTGGCAGTGTTCACTTTCTGAGTGAAAAAATGGCAAATCTCATTCATGTAACCGGAGATGTATTTGGTGTAAATAAAGCAAAACTTATCTTTGTCAGGTAACAATGGGACATTTTAGCGAAACCTAGTTTGACACTTAGAACAAAGACCGAGCTCTGTAGGCCTAAATGTGATTCTCAAGGAAGTTCGTTCTCAAAACATGCTGCTTCGACCGCCTGATTCACAATAAGCCTCTTTTGATGTTATTCAGACCTGTTAAAACTTCAAAATATGGCCGTTTCACGAGATGATGCATTTCCTGAAATAGACGTATGCAAATGTTTTGGCATTTTGTAAGGCTTTTGAAGTATTCAGTACTGTGCCGGTTTTGCTGCCTTTGATTATGAATTCATTGACGAAAGCTTCTTTCTACGAGTTATACAAACCGGTCACAGGATAACAGGTCGTGTGAAAGTTCAACCCGTTATTCTTACGCTGAAATGTGTCTGGTTTGAAAACACCTACTCGCAACAAAAGTGTGCACTGGTGTGCGGCGTGTAGATGCCCAAAGGAATATCGGTTAGTTCATCTGGAAAACGAACAACTACAAAAATCAAAATGTCTCCCTCTGAAATCTCGTACTCGGGGTGTTTATCAAGATAGTTACAGTATGTACTAAAACCCCAGTTTATATCCTGCGGATAACGCGGACCAGCTTGCTTAACCTCTTCTAAGTTCATAAGTGGGCAAGGTAGGATGAAATTAGACCTGGCAAAAATCACTTTTAAAAAGGTTTAATTTTTGTGAACTTTTTTTCTGGAATATAACGCTTCTTATTACTTGATATATGCGATGTTACGTTGCGCTCTCGTCAATAAAACCACAATGAAAAAGGTTACTGCGAAACACGAAAAAGTAACGTTTCTGGTTAAAACAATTCCAAAGAAAAAACACAATTTAATGCACAAACTACCAGCGGCGCAGGCAGGAATTTTGGTCGGGAGGGGCCGGTTGCTGACGTCGTTAGAATTCAATCTTTAACTAGTTTGCACAAAGATCATTTCGATGCCAAAGCTCAATTTATGTTCTATGTCTACATTATGATGTCAAATATCTTCTACCAGTCGGCATTGAACATTTAAAACTGATAAAAAGCACAAGCCAAAATCTTAAAAAGTTTGTTTCGGAGGGGGCCATGGCCTCCTCGACCTCATCCTGGCTGCGCTACTGCAAGCTACACTGACACTATTCTGTTGAACAACGACGAACAAACCACAAGTTCACAACTACACAAATTAAAATACCGCGACAATCACAAACAAACACAGTCAAAACAGTCAAACACAAACGCGCCTTGAAGATGTTTTGATTTTCCCTCTAATTAAGTTTTAGTTAATTCAGTTAGGTTCCTAATTGGGGTAAAACTTACTGAGATGTTAGGTCTCTGTCTCGCACGCAACTCAAAACACGGAGTTCTCCCAAAAACTTCTCAATTGACCAAAGATGGGTTTTTCAGCTTTTTGCAAGAATTGAGCAGAGCTTTAACAGAATCCGGATTGAGTTGCAGATATAACGAATACTTTGGCAGAATGCCGTTTGTGCGTGTCACACCACTTAATAAATGTTTGTATCTTTTTTTAAACTTTTTTCTTGCCAATTGCTTTTACTAGCATTCGTAGGTTACGACAGAGGACCGCCGTAGGGGTGGCTAGCTCTTCACAGAGCGACCCGTGTCAACCTGTTTTCCCGCGAGTGCAACAAGGGCTGTGTGTGACGTCACATTGCAGTTGGAATACCCGACCTTCAATGCCTCGTTGATTGTTGCCCGTGACAGCTACATAGGAATTTGATTTATTCATGCGTTTTCCCAGTTGTTTAACACAGACTGCTTAGAAACACGTATGGCTTCTCTGCGGGCTTAAAACATCCAAGTTGTATAAGTTCAATTTTACCACAATTCACGTATAGGTTCGTGCACGTTGAGCTGTGAGCGAACCAAAGGCTGTTTGTTCTCTTTATTTTGGCTGAATGAATTTTTGCACCGGTTATAAAATACTGTATTGCTTAGCTCAGTGGTCCCAGTTAACCATGCTGCAAATCTGCAATTTGAAGCCAGGTGCCANANTCGTGCTTCACCGCNCCGACGCTTCTAATGACGCGTATGTGCTTACAGAAAATGCGCGATAATCACTTCGCGTTCAGACTTTGCAAAGCTACATGCATTAAGACGATTTAAGGCGTTTCTTTACGCGTGTACAACAACTTCGAAAATCAAATGTATGTGCGATCAACTAGAGCACTGCGTATAGGTTTTAACAATACATTGCGATCTGTGCGTTATTAAATTTTCCTTTGCGTGAAAACACTTTTTACCGATTAAACATTACAGAAAGCGATGAGATAAAATAAAACAACACACAACAATACACACGAAACGCTTGTACGACTTCCGTTGCAAATCACAAATTCCCGAAACGATTTTACTGTCGGTTGCAGTTGCTGAAAGCTGCATTGTCCATCCTGGGGTGGCATGCATTTTCAAGTCACGCTTCAACGAAGAAGCGTGCGTAATTTCTTAGTTGAAACAGAAAAATAACATTTGTTTAAAGCAGGGTTTTTTTAAGGCATTTTAGAGACCCGATTCGGGTCTCGAGAATTTCAAATCGGGTCTCTAGAATCAGAGAAAATTAACATCGGGTCCCTAAAATCCAGAGAAAATCGGGTCCCTAGAATCAGTGAATTTGGGTCACTACAGATCCATAGCGGGTACCTAATATTTTCCTTAAGAAAAACCTGGTTTAAAGAGTTAATTTAAACAATCCATGTTGNATGCCTGCCGAGCNTACTATGAACTTTTACGAAACATGCTCGTCGGTCGTATTTGACATGCAACAGCGGCACGAAAGAAAAAATGTTGGACTTTGAACTGTAAAGCCCGTGCCTTTTACACAGGTTGCAGAAAGCTGCATGGCTTTCCATGCAATGCCGTGGCAAGGTAACCCCGTACCCCCCGGTCGGGGGGGCCGACCATTCGTAGGAACCCCACAATGTATAGTGTATTAGAAAGTTAGAGCTGTCTCTCTACCCTTGACTTTTACTCTTCTAGTTTTTACCTTCAATGCAGAGCCGGTAGATTAAGCATGTAATATCATGATTCGTTAATTTCGAAAAAGAATTGCGGACGTTCGGACACTATAGCAGTATTTTGTAAAGTT
>JGI24159J19872_10001413_pt1 | contig 26295 bp, 12 predicted proteins | sample Ectturendosymbi4_FD_19872 | JGI IMG/M metagenome (IMG submission 19872)
ACGAGTATGTGTAGAAACTGTTGTTTCAATTCTGTTTTGGTGATTTAACAAAGGTATTTTGCTTTTGGTATCGACCAACAACCATGTAGCGTGGCTGTGAAATAATTCTACGATCTGTAGTGGTACTGCAATGCATTTTGCTTGTCTGCGATGTTGAGAAAAGTGCTGTTGATAATATTTCGTGACAAATATTAGCCAACTGAGACACCAGAATTTCTGGAAGTGGTATGAAGTAATGCTACTATATAACATAAGAGTGATTTTAAAAACAATATCTCGGGATACTAAGCATGTTACAAACTTCCATAAACAATGTCAAAATTTTGCTGGTGAAGTTCCACACTACATCGCATCGTACTTTAACATGTTAACAAAATCACGGTAACGGGAGAAAACGGGCAAAGGAAAACAAACGTCGCGGCTGGACCTGGTCAAGAAAAGTGTTGATGTGTTGAAATTGAAATGGCATCTATGACATAAATGTTATAGTAAATAAGGTAGCCTGTACTTTAGTGAGAGCAAAATATTTTTCTCAAAATTTCAGCCCGCCCCTTATAAAATTCCTGCGTGCGCCCCTGGTCATAGCACTAGCACGCTAGACGTTTCGGCCAAAGAGTGCTCTCACTTCTATATGCATTGAAGTCGCCCATAAGTGTCACTTTCGTGGTCTTTCCCTTTCTCCTTTCTTTGGCCATTCTTGCTTGCATGTAGTGGTCGCGCTTGTGTGACCACTACAGCCCCAGGCGCCATCTAACTTCGTTACGTCCCTGCACATCACGATTGTTTAGCCCAGTGGTTCTCAAAGTTTTTTTTCATTCCCCCCCTTATACTCCGAAACACTGTCAATTCCTCCCCAATAAAAATCACAAACAAAATAATTCCAAAAATTTCACACTACTGATGTGAAGAAACAATAGATGATAACGAATCAAACAGATTGTTTTATAACGTCAGTCACTGCAGTCAAACTGCAGTCAAAGCAGCTTGCACTTGCATACTGTAGAGATTCCAACGTAAACCAACCTCGCTGTGCAGTTTTTATGCGTTGAAAAAACAAATAATAAAAGCTTAAGGTTTTAACATCCACAGATTTTCCTCCCCATTTCCTCCGTGGAACATGTTTCCTCATGGGAATTAAAAACTCCTCCCTTAGTGAGCCAAGTGGCATCTGTTTGAGAACCACTGGTCTAGCCAAAATGACCAAATTTGCTTACAAAAATACCTGCCCATCAGTATCAAACTATCAATCAGAAAGTATAACAAAATGCTGTTGATTATCGAACTCATTTGACCATACAAAATAACTTGAAGGTCAAAGAAAAGGCATATTATCCCTCTCACCAGGAAAAACGCTTGGGGTACGCGTAGAGACAAAAATGCCGAAAAACTCGAAAGCAATAATTATGCTGACACTTTGCCCTGGAAGGTGTTTATTGCATCACAAGGGCATTGAAAATGATCAGAAAATATTTTTCCAGCACATCACAGCGGGAAACGTAAAGTTTACAGTGAGTCAGTGACCAAATTCTCATCCATTCAATTTCTTGTACGAAACGCGACCATATCGCAATACCGCAAGTTTAGAAATACTGTACAATAGATCTACAAAAAATTATCAGAGAAAGTAGAATATTGGTCGATAAAAAAGCATCTGATTTCGTGCTAAGCTGAACTTTTGTCCAAAAATTATTGTTGGCAGGCAGAGGTTTATTCCTTAAAAAAGAGCTGTGGGAACGGAGTTCGCAAACCAACCACAGAGGACTGATTCACCTACAAGAATTTCCACACTGGGTCTTCCTGTTTCACTTTAGTGCTAGGGTGCTATACACGAGATAATGTGTCATTTTTTCATTTATGCTGCTCCAGGCCCTACACGCAAAAATTGAAATGAAAAATATAAACCTCCAAGTGAAGTTACTAGTGCAAAGAGGTGTGGGAACGCCATTTCCACGCGTTCCCACCCCACAACACCATTTCTGGCAGTTCTGACGATAATCAGTAGTCATCCTTAGCATAGCCTACACTTACAGCTATAATCTAGCCCGGTTCATTTTAAAGCCTACCAGACATGTAGGTTACGTTTTGCGGTTAGATTACCTGTTTTGGAATTTACGCTGTCACTGACCGATCTACCTAGCCTGTAGTTAACTGCACTGTAAGTGCGTTGTAGCGTCATTTTAATGCCTTCGCTTAACTACAGTAATAACATGAGCTGCACTTATTCAATAAAGCTTGTAGGAAAAAATACTATGATCTGCAGCTTATTCAACGTTTGTCGGCAGTCTGCTCAGTCCCGTCGCCACGGGGGGGCTTTGGCCCCAAACAAAGCTCCAAACCCACAAATTGAAATATGAAACACTATAATTCAGTGGAGTTTTCACAATTTTTAGAATGTCAAGCGCTCTCGCGCAAACGCAAAGCCCCCTTATTGAAAACTTTCTAGCGACGGTTCTGAGTCTGCTGCTTGTTCATCTTTTGTCCACAAGAAGCCCAATTTTACCCAAATGAAAAAAGAGTTTAAATACTTACGTGCGCAGTGACATGGCCAGCCCAAAATTTTGGGTGGGTCAAAATGTTTGATTTTAGGCAAGCAACAGTATTTTGTTTGAGATATTGCCTTTTGAAGCACAAAATGACTAGATATTTTAAACATTTGGAGTGGCCATGGTCCCCTGGCTCCCCTGAAAACGCCTATGTACGTGCGATTTATAAAACGTATAATGTCAATACTTCATATAAACTCTTACGTATTTATATAACATTGGGAGTATATATTTTTATATAATATCTTGTTCATTAGAAGTTTCATTTACAGTGAAATAAACACGTTCTGACTGCCCAAATTCAGCAAAATAAGCTTCGCATTTAATATTTTCGTCCCTATCCCTGTGCAAGAAATGCTTCATTTAAAGGCTATACAAAAAAACACCCCAATGGACATTTCTGTGCCGGGAATCACCGATTAAAAAAGCGCATCTAGAACAAATTAGGGGGGCTTCATCCCCCTTACCCCCCTGGATCCGCCTGTGACCCTGGAATCCCAACAGAGTAGTGCACTTTATGGATTATGGATGTAAACCATGTTACGTCCAAGTAGTAGGCCTTAGTCTATATTTGCTAACATTTATAGCCTGTTTGAGAAACAGAATGTTATTAATCTAAACATGTGCCTTGCACAAGGAGATTAAAATTCTAGATATTAGAGAAGTTTATGCACGCGTATTTCGGCCAGTTAAAAGCATGGTGCGCATGCTCTTCAAGCATAATTTACTTAACCTCGTGGTAAAGTTTATCAATTTGCGTTAATGAAAGAAAACGTTCATCGCAGCGCACTGCTCTGACCCGCCTCAGGTTTGTTCCTTCGGTAACAAAGTTTTGTCAACACTTGCATTTCATTGCAACATCACCAAATAATGGTCGTTAATTAATTGCCCATGATTAACATTCTTTTTGTTAAGCTCGCTCAAAAATTGGTATTTGCAAGCTATACCAGCCTATTATGGGTATTTGCGGAAAAATATTTGATAATTCTACAGCTAAATCGCAAAATTTGCAAATGCTATGCTGTGAATTAAATATAAATTTTAAGAATCCCTACATCCCAACACAAACACGAATCCTCGAATTGGAGATTTACTTTGTGTCCGAAAGTGGAACTAAAAAATAATGAAATAAGAAAACATAAAAAAACAGGATATTTTGTTGTGAAGGCATTCGGCCTCGGAATGTGCCATAACGTCGAAATCTTTTTTAGAAATCACCATAAGGGGTCCCCTGTAAGCATGTTAGGGGGTGCAGAGTTGGGTTGCTACGGCACTGCGATCAAGTATGACAAAGTTTGAACTTTATTTGCTGTTGGTTGCTAAATACCTGAAAAAGTATGCATTTCCTGGATAGCATTTCCTAGCATTGCTGCCTTGTTTTGATTTTGCTGTATTATTTATGCTGTTGTTATACCTGTACCTTTTCCTCCTTTTCAGTTTTACAGCGGATATGACGTTACCATACACGTTTTGGTCAATGATAGCGGGTTATGCATTTATGGCGTGCGGTTCAACCTGCGTAAACCAATCCATCTCTCAACGATATTTGTCTTGCAAGTCGGTTAAAGACGCAAGAATGTGAGTTATTGCTTGAAAGCAATCTTTCGATTTTATATGTACAAGAAATGGCAATGAAATACGGCAAACATCGTAACATCCGGTTTTCTGATTTGGAAGCAGGGAAAGCAAGCGTGACTGCCTAAAATGCACCTGTCGTCAGCACGCGTATTTACGTCAATAATTTTCTTTTTGCACAGTGCTGCCTTGGTCTCACTGATACCCGCCTTCGTGTTTTTCTTCTTGGCAAGCGGGAGCGGTTGCGCAATGTACGCTTATTTTGAAGGGTGTGATCCTTTAAAAGCAGGAGTGATAAGTAAACCAGATCAGTTGATGCCATTGTTCATACTCCAAATCTTTGCCGATTATCCTGGAATGGCAGGTCTGTTTGTTTCTGCTGCTTTCAGTGGAACTCTCAGGTAAAGACTGACTCGACGACAGACTTCAGACTTCAACAAAAAATTTTGTTTATATTAATTCACAGCGCAATCTTTACTAAACTTTTCAAGCTTTGCATGTGTGTGCTTTTGCAAATATCCATTTTGTCGCTTATTTTACAAATGTCTCGACTGCAGTGAAGCTTTGCCTTTCCTAAATTGAAAATCCGTTTTTTTTGAAAAAACATGACTATTCACTAAAACAAAATCTAACAAAGATTAGTTACGTCGGTTTACTCGATCAGTAAAACGTAGGTTTTCTGCCCAATTGTTCATCGAAGGCCAAATAATACACAAAATCAGTGGAAAAAAGCTTTGTGCCTTGCTCTATAAAAAAAAACATATCGTTATTTAGACAGATTTGTATTTCTCTTCATGTGGAGTTTTTCGTAGCTGGTAAATAAGCACAACTGCTTAAGCGCCACTATTTTTAGCACCGTATCATCGGGGATCAATGCAGCTGGAGCTTTGATTCTTGAAGACTTCATTTTGCCTGCGTGGCCAAAATTAAGTACCACCTGGCAAATCATCATCAGTAAAATCATTGGTAAGTTTCTCTGCTTACTTCTGGTCACGCAATGCTCCTGACTATAAAGCGTTAACCGAGAAAATGCTAACGAATACGTGTTCTTAACAAGTTATTTGTAATTTCATTAGAGACAGTAGTATGTAGGATGAGTAAACAACTATTTTTTGACGTTGTTCAGTTACAATCTGCGGACTTCTATCTATGTGCTATGCTTTTTGCATTGAGCACATCGGTGCAACTATCATGCAAATCGGATATATTGTAGTTGGAACTCTCGTTGGACCAGTCCTCGGGGTGTTTACCTTGGGCATTTTTCTTCCGTGGTGTAATACAAAGGTAAGCATTGTAAAAAGTCCCCAGGATGCGACGAGAAAAAGACGAGGGCGGCGAAAAACTCACGCGGGGAAACTTTCCTTATTGGTTTTTGTCTCATATATCAAGCACTGGACGAGAATACAGCAAGAACTACTTTTAAAGATCATGCTGGAAACATGTTGCAATTTTAAGTTCCCGCTTGTACCAGGTTGAGGCTTGATGCATCCGCTTAAAAAGGTTTGAACACTATGCAATAGAACCGAATCAAACGAACACCACTTCTGGTGTACCTGCCTGTCATGAGGAAATGCAGGTCGAGAAACGAACAGTTCTATGATTCCGCCAGCTTGCCGTTTTCCTTATTATTTGCGAATTGGTTAGGTATTGGCACTACAATGTTCTAAGACTTTAGGTTTATCGTGCAGCGTTTCGAAAACATTTATACATTTTAGTACAATTTTATTTTTAACGTAACGCATTGCGAGGTCAAGGGGTTCGCCACTGCTTAAATTTAAGGGTTTTCAAGAAATTTCTACCCATAAGTTGACCAAGAAGCAGATGGTGTGATTGCATCTCCTACCTGGCCTGGTTCTGCTTTGGCGTGAAGCCACAGAGAGTTCAATATAAACGTGATTTCGAGACTACCTAGGGCTGTTGTGCCCGGCATCCTCCCGAGGAGAAAATCGGGTGTTAAAATAGAGTGATGCATTCCTTCCTTGTGGAAATATGTCATTGAAAATTTAATGGCATACTCTTCAGGGGTGAGCCTGATAACGATGAAAAACAGACCTTGACTCATGCAATGCTTGGTGCGTTGGTATGAAGCACAGGGTTTTTGCTACAAGATTTGGAAGTTGAAACAAGACACTTGTATGGTGGAGGACATTACTGTCGCATACCTAAATGTGATCAACACCTAATAACAACAACAACAACACCCTGGGGTGCACCACTAAGAAAGGGTTCAGGAAGGTGCATCACAAACTTGTCACACTAAACATATAATTTTTACAAAACTTTCTGTTAGCAAAGATGAACCATTAACCAAGCAATGACTTTCAGGATTTAAACGAGACTGCACATTCTAAAGTGTGGTGCGTAAGCATCAGACCGTGTCAAGCTAATTGTTGTAATTAGTTGATTATTTGTGATTCATAAGCAACGGACAATGAGCCACTATCAACTGAATTATGGAGCTGAGTTACAGAAGTTGGGGACTTGCTTATTTAGACCCGGGTGCTTACAGACATGGGCGCAATTAAGTGGGGGACACGTGGGAAGTGTCAGTAAATAGGATGCATGAGTTTAAGTGTTTTAAGTAAATAGGGTGCGTGAGTGCGTCAAAATATCTTTAAGGGTGCACCGTAACAAAAAAGGTAAAGAGTGCGGTTCCACGTGCGGTTTTCTTGCAATGAAACGCGCAAACCTCTTGCGGCTTTTGGGTCAATGGTCGACAACCACCGAACCGGTACCGGGCCGTGGATTATCAATTGCTACAGGGGCGCGAAAGCACCAACTGTTTACTGGTGGTAACACCACTCACTTTCTGGGCATGTGATTCGTCGATTCTTGCCATGGAAGCACTGTTCCGTGCATAGAATGAGAGCGTTGGAGCGTGAAAGAACAGTGTAGGAGATGGAGTGGAGCTGTAGATTCTGCTGCAGCAGCCTTATCTGATAGTTCAAACGGGTAGCTTCATTTCAGCTATTGAAAAATGGCAAACATCATAGAGTACTCCTGGGCCGCGGTAAAATTGTCAAGTGTTGGGTGGTCCGCAGTCATAAAAAGGTTAAAAAATGACTACCGTATTTACTCGATTGTAAGCCGCTCTTAATTGTAAGCCGCCCTTGATTGTAAGCCGCACAAAATGGTGTTCAAAAATTAATGTAAGCCGCCCTTGATTGTAAGCCGCACTTCACCATAGGTTACCTAAACCTCTGAGATACTTTCATGCAGGCTATAACATGCTTCGTGTTTGATTAGCAACCCTGGTAATGTTGTTTCGCCACTACAAATAACTTGTGTTCATCATAATCCCCTCTGTGACGGAGAGAGCACATATGCATATGATGCTGAAGAGAGGAAAGATAATGCGCAAAGAAGATTTGGTCAACAAAACGCAGCCAAGGAAAGACTGGGCGTCATTTAGATATTTTGATAAGCTAAAGAAAAAATGTAAGCCGCACGAAATGATGAAAACAAAATTTATAAGCCGCGGCTTACAATCGAGTAAATACTGTATATGCGTGACAATTGCCAAATTGACCATTAACGTTTAGGAGCCCAGCAGGCGAATTTTTCAACAACTCAGCAATTCTTTGTAGGTATGGAGTATAGTTAAGAGCAAGGTTTTTTAAGGAAAATGTTAGGTACTCGGTATGGACCTGTAGGGACCCGATTTCTCGGATTCTAGGGACTCGATTTTCTGGTATTCTAGGGACCCGATGATAATTTTGTCCGATTCTAGAGACCCGATATTCGATTCTAGGGACCCGAATCGGGTCCCTAAAACACCTAAAAAACCCTGGTTTAGAGTATACCTCAAGTATAGCAGGCATGAAGTTCCAAATATTTAGTCTTAAGTCTAAGAAATTGTTTTGATCTTGTTTTCGATGTCTCAGTAGAGTTGAGCTTTTGCTGATTGCTTTGTATTGTGATTATGCTTATCACGAACTATCTATTGATATTTTGCAATATAAAAAGGAGAATCTCTTTGTTGCTTAATTTAAACATATCCTTTCCAGGCTTATAGTGTTGTATTTGTTGTAATTCATTATGTTTATTGTTTTGTGTTTTTTCAATACAGCGCTCACATTTCTGCATCTGTTAGTATATAGCCTACTGTGCAACGAACTTCTAGGTTATTTAACATGTTAAGTAATGCAGGGGGTTGCAGCCGGTCAAATCATCAGCACTATCACCATGGGCTGGATTGCAGTGAGCGGTTTTGTTTACGGTAAAACGCCAGAAAAGTATGCATTTTTACCTACTTCCGTCGACCAATGTGGACGCGAAAATACAACGGTGTGGTCAAACTCTACACAATACACGTCCTCCATAGAACTTTCCACGAGATCACACGTTACTTCGACAACAGTAGAGGCGAGGTATACCTTATCTGGCAATAAGAACGCTCTGATATCACGGACATTGTCTGTTAGTTGAGTATTTTCTATTTTAAATAGTAGCAGACATCCGCCCTGATGGTAGCATAATGCATTTTTGTGAAATAGACTGAAATCCATGCAAATTTTAACGTTGCTTCTTTTCGTTTATCGCAACTTTCCTTTCATTTCGAACGTTTCTTGCTAAAGTGAAAGCATTTGCTCGTATTTGAATCCTTTCTAAGCCTGCAGCTTACTGTTTTGCAGGACAGCGATTCAAGACACGCTTTTCGAAATTTCTCACCAGTACTACGCCATGATGTCGTTTATCATAACGGTTGTCGTAGCTCTACCTGTTTCTTTACTTACAGGTGAGTTAAAACAACCATGCACAAGCAGCAGTAATTTGCGTACTTGACCGCTATGTGTGCAATAATATTTTTCGAAAAGAAAAACGGTGTTCCACAGCTTGAAAACAAGCGTTTTACCTCCGAGGTGATCCCACAGTGCCGGATGAATAATAGTAGCAAATGTGACAATTGCTGCGGGCCCCGCGGTTTTGGGGCGCCCGCGGTCATTTGTGCTAAATTTCACTGAAACCAAGTTACATTTTCATTTGTCTGGGAAATTGCTTCTGCGCAGTCCATTTAACACTGTAAATTTTCTGAAGTAATTTGATTTTGAAATGTTCTTTGTCTACAAATTAAAAAAGTTGTAAGGGGCCGTTTTTGGCATATTTGCACTTAATTTTTGCTATACGTTGACAAACATACGACTTGCTTCAAAGCTTATTAAACGTGGCTCCAGGAATAAGATTTAAAAAATGCAAAAACCAACTTCGAAGTTCTAAAAACTGGTGCTTTCACGGCATCTCTGAAAGTGGGGAGCTGGAGGCGACTGCCTCGTTTACCTCCCCTAATATCCACCCCTGATCATATGTATGGAATATCTTCAGTCCAAAAAGTCACTATTTTGCTATTGGTGACCAACTGCAGTGGAGAACCGTCGCTTTCTAAACGTAGGATGATAGAATGAACAAAAGAGCACCATTAGGACAAAACAAACTGAACTGCCTGATACCAAAGAGTACAGGGCATGAACTTCCATGTGAAATAGGCGCTACCAGTATAATAAACAAATTCGCTACGGCAAAATCTAGAAAATATAATCTTAAGCAATAGGCTTGCTGCTTTGAACAATCGAATGCGACACTTATACTGAGACTACACTGTCTAATACTGTCTAATAGCACTAATCAAATTTCTTGATGAGTCTGGAAGCAATAAGCATTGCTTCTGTACTGTACTTGTGAACTGTACAGTAACGTGTTGCTTCTTGTTGAAAAGATGCTGTTTTCGTTTTGGGTATAAAAACATGTCGCCCATAATGTCCACCTGTTGCTATTTAGGAACAGACTTTTCGTACTTACGAAATTTAATGTGCTTTAATGGCAGTTACATGGATTTCCACATTCACACAATCTATGATTTAACAGTGGTTCACTATTCAAGTGTTTTTTTAATTTAGGGGTCTGCACTGTTGATATGCTGCAGGTCCCTAGCTACTTTAATCCGGAACTGTGATCCAAGTGTTATGCGGAAATGTTTTTGTTTTTTTCTTTCACAAAGATGCCTAACCCTGTCTTGGTTTTACAAACCACCTGGCGACACACCTGTAGCGGCCCAGAAGTTTGTTACTTGTAAATGTTGCTTCGTTTATTTGTTTAAACGAGGCAAGGAATCGATTCTACCTTGAAAAGTAAATGTACACAGAATTGCACAACACGTCTGCATGTTTTCCGGTAGCTATTGCAGTTCTGATTAGAGAATAGCTAATATCATTGACGACATCATTCAAGTTCTCGGTTTTGATTGCCATACAGGACTCCAACGCTTTTCCGAATGATGTGGGAGTACCTGCGAAGTTACTAGAAAGAAAAAATATGCATATTGTTTTCACACCCGCTATTTGACAGAACGTTCTGGCAAAATACAAGAAACAGTTTTGTGAAAGATCACCCTTTTCAGACCGCATCCATCATAACACGCTTAAATACGATATGGGGAAGTAATTTGTGTCCGCAATTTTAGATCAATTTTCTGAGTACTCGGCAATTTGAAATTTACTTTTTGTTTACGTTTTTACACGTATGGAAGAGTTTTGACAGTGCACTGGCAGTCACGTGAAAGCCAAACAGTCCTGTGAACTTTTATGAAAAACGTGGCCTTAAATATTATTGACACCGTACATTTTTCAATAAGCCTCTCGAAAAAATCAAGTGTTTGTAGATCTGGGATTTTTAACGTTTTAGAAGAGTTTCCTATTTTGCAGTTATAATGCTTCGATTAAGTTTCCTATTTGCACCAACGGGGGTCAGTGATTGCAACAATGGTGCCCACTTAAAAATCAAGTGGAGAGCAGCTTATCTTGGCAGGACAAACTCTCCTGTCGTGAGGTTAGATACGTCATATCTTATTATCGTCAGAAGAGTATTCCCTTTTCTGTCTAACATTCATTTGCAGCAGGGATAGTTAGCGGTGAATTTCTGTATTTTACCTCCAGCCGAGCTTTCCAGCATCACAGTACATAAGGTTGAGTGCCATGAACTCAAGAAACTGTGCAAGGGGGCTAAAAAATGAACGTTAAAGAAGAACGACATAGATTTTCACAAAGTCTCCTCTTTTTTACCGCGCTTTGCACTGGTATAATGAACAGAGTGGCAAAGAGTGCTACAGCCTGGGTTTGACTCTAATATTTGCATGAAAAGCCAAATTTCTGGATTGCGCGTAAAATTACCAATACCCACAGTTCCAAATGGTACGTCTGCCCCGCACGGCCAGATTAAATTAACGCAAGGCCCGGGGAAAAGTCGTGACCGCGAGGCACCCTAAACGCTTCACGCAACTTCGTAGCGTTTCACATGTTCTCGTTTCAACTTTGCAGAAGCACCGGTCAACAACGTCAAAACTGATAGGATTTGTCAGCCTACACTTCAGAGACAATTGGGAGTGCCCGTGCACGGCGGTTTATTCATTTTCATGCCCGCTTTTCCTCTAGGGAGGGTCGCGAGGGCAGCAGCTCTAGGAGGACTTGAAATACGTCACGGTCAACAGCAATTTTAGGTCATTCTGCTGGCTCCAAACCAAGACAGGACCAAGAAAGGTCGGAAATGTAGCCACTCCAATTGGTACTTGGACGACCTTTGCGTCGCTTTCCCGTGGAATTAGCCAGCAGGACTTGCCTCGCCGTTTTTTCGTGGGGCATTCTGGACACATGGCCGATCCAATGCAGGTGGGATCTCTCGATTCGGAGAAGTGGTTAGACATTCTAGGCTCTGCAAATTTCACAGCTGCGCACTTCGTCGCGAAGTGTCACTTCGTGTACTCGTCGCAAAAATCCCATTTATGCTGCTTGCACTTGAGATAATATTTTTTCAGTCATAACCCAAGATTCATGACTATAGGTAAGGATCAAAACAAGACCGATTTAAAAACTGACAACTTTGCGATGTTTCAAAGCTCCCGTTTTGTGACCGCAGAGTGATGAAGCTCACGCAGAACTACATTAGCTTTATCAATCTGTGTATCAATCGTCTCGCCTCACTCCGCCTTCCGTCACTCGTAAATACCATCCCAAGGTATTTGAAATTTTCCACCTGTTGCAGTGTACTGCCGCTCACTTGCAGCGTACACTGCCTTGGATTTATAGAGAGACATAATACCTCGATCTTTTTCGTGCTAATTTTTGTTCCGGCTCAGTCGCACGCAGCGGAAACCGATCGAGTGCATGCTGAAGACCATGTTGAGAAGATGCTAGCAGTACCAAATTGTCCGCAAAAAGTAAGCGGTTGATCCTGCAGCTCCCATCTGTGACACCCTCCTCGACTGTGACTGTCTCTCTATCCAATTCATGTAGACCAGGGGTGGGGAACCTATTTGCTATCACGGGCCGCATAAATTGTGGATTGTCGCTGGCGGACCGCCAACAACAAATGATTTATCCTAAAATTCTACCTTTATCTAACTATCAGAGATAGAGGCTTATTATGACATAATATCTTAAGTACCGGCTGATCATTGAACTTCGTTGTGACGCGATTTTGTACTCTAAATCGACTAACGAAAATTCTGATGCGGGCCATATCAAATGTCCACGCTGGCCGCAGGTTCCCCATCCCTTATGTAGATTATACCACCAAGAGGAGTGGTGACAGCACACACCCTTGTCGGAGTCCCAACAATAACGGTGAACGGTTGTGATTTAACACCCCCGACACGGACACGCACTCCTGAGTTGGAATACAGTGATTTGACGGCCAGTAACAGGAGGTCCGTATGTGGTTAATTTGTTCCAGACAGACAGTTGTATCACAAAAAAATTGATCTTTTTGCTACAGTGACACTATGCAACCGAATTTTTGTCATTAGACTATCTAACCATCTTCACTGTACAAATCGTCCATTCAAGTATGTATTGAGGGGAGATATGTCTCCACTCAGGGCCGGCCCTAGCAAGTGCGGATCTCCTCTAGGCAGTGGTGTATTGACGTCATTGTCTTCAGTCAACCGTGGTACGACCTTTTTGTGAAGATATTTTAGTAGATAATTATATGAATATCAGAATGACGGCAGCAAACAACATGCAACTGTGGTGGACATTAGACAGTGTATCGCTATACCAGTATCACTCGTAATTAGGCCATTAATTGTACAATGGTGAACCCAAAGAAGAGTGTAAATGCAGAGTTGCGTCAATCAAACCGAACTGGCAAGCGAATTGAACTTGCAAAGTAATTACTACACTCTTGGTAAACGGCACTTTTGTTCGAAGAGCACCTGAGAACATGAAATAATTACATTTCTCACTTGTGGTTACCACCAACGCGCAGACGCGTTTTTGGCAAAGTTTGGACGCACGATCAGTCTGCTTTTTGACGCAAAAACCAGATTTCGCAAGAGAGAAACCCGCCCGACGTTCCCCAAAATTCAATAGTTATTCTTAATGCATGGACTGGGAATGCAAACTGTTCTCTATGAATTAGAAATGCAATGCACAAAGTTTTTACAACTACCACGTCACAGATGTACAAACACTTATCAAACGCAATATAAAATTCGCATAATTGATTGATGAAATAGAATCCTATAGCCGCCCATTATAATGACAAACTGGAACTAGTGTGCTTGATGACATTCACAATTTTTGCCTGGCCTAGTTAAGCTGCAGGGCAGCTTGAAGTGTTCTATACGCTCATGAACCTGGACTTTGAAGTGGTGGTTTTTCTACCTAGACTTTCGACTTTCGCTCGCAAATATGCAAAACAACCGACAAACAACGAGGAACAATTTTGTGGACAAAGAAATGAAGAAATTTTAAGTGCAAAGACTTCACAAAATTTTGCGCTGCTTTTTGTGAAATTTTTGCCTTCCACCGGTTCAATCTCTCATTTTTTGTCAATTGCTTCAATGTCGTGGAATTCATTTTGTTTTGACAAAATTTTAGTCAAGATGTAACCAATTCGATTGCTTGTCTGTCGTTTGCAAAAAAATTTGTATGCAGGCCAATATCCGCCCGAAACATTTTGACAAACTTATTCCAGAACCCGGCCCCGATCCGAAAAGCCCGGCCCGACTAACAACTCTGCCGCAGCCAACCAAAAACATTCCAAAACAGAAAGATCTTTCGAGAACTGAACAACGTTACGTTGGCAGAACTGCCGTCAAAGTTACTGTAAAGCAACAGCCACTCGTCTTGACCTGCTCATTGCGAGTTGAATCACTACATACTTTGTTTGAGCAATAGCTGTAGGCAGGGCTACCATACCGTCCTTATTTTTAAGGTTTGTCCTTGTTTTGCAGTACTACGTCTTTGAAAATGTTAATGTCCTTGTTTATAGGAAACGCCCTTATTGGTGACTTCCGTATTTATTTCTTCTTATTTCCGGTAGCTTAACAATTTTAAACAAGCAATATCTGATAGACATACAGACCATTTCTATNTCATCGTAAACATTTTGTAATCAAACGTTTTTGATATCATGAAAGTAGTATAATTTTGCAGCACAGAGAAGTAACGCACTATCAGGTATTGTTAGCACTGTAAGCTGTCTCCTGTAGTTAGGATTCTTAGGAAGGCTTGTTTTGTGGCGAAGGTTTAGTATTTAATTGATTCAAGAAATAAGCAAGCAAAAAAAGCGTTTTCCGTGGTTATTCCAAGAAGGAAGTCGAGGATAAGAAATTGCTGAAGCAAATGGTTTCTGGAGATAAATGGGCAAACATATGATCTAACATAAGTCATGCAAACAGAAACAATTGTTTTCCTTTTAGGTAATAAAATTAAATTTCCCTTAGCCGTCCTTATTTTTGGTTCTAGATCGATGGTAGCCCTGGCTGTAGGGCTACTGCAGTCTTAACTGGCACTTTTAACAACCAAGCTCCTTCCACAATGTGTGGGACGTGGTGGAGCACAGATATAACGCCTTATATAGCATGAGAATTGAGCATGTTTGATAAATGTTCGGTAGCGGAAATTCATGGTTCGTCCAAACGAGATAATTCTTTGCTAAAAATAAGATTTGTAAGCAGTTTCTACGGAATTCTCCAGCTCAGAGATTATCTGGCAAGAATGAACAATCTTCCCAAACAACATGGCGCGGGGCACAATGCACCTGCATCGGTTACATCGGCTTAAGGCCGGCTTGGTCTACACTCTGTCGCAGATCAAAACGTACACAGTTTTTAACGAAATATCGCGCAAAAGCAACTTGATCCGTACTACTTCACTGAAGTTTTGCGATGGGAGCTTTGCAATAGTTACATCTATTAAGTGTTCCTTGATCTAGTAGATTCTAGTAGAACATAGTTTAAGAACATACGCTTAGTGACACAGACAGACGGACAATACTGCCGGACATCGGGGACAATTCAATGTAACCGGCTTACATTCAAACATAACGACATCCGGACAACAGCGGTTTGTTTGATCTAGGACTGATACCGTCACGATGACGACAAGCACTTCGTAACTGATTGTTACGTCAGCGCATTATACGGTAATTGCAAAGGCGTTAGATTGCGAAGAATACTTAATAATGAACTTATTGAAGTGACACTGGCCTCCGTCGCTCTGTCAATGTCATTTTTGAAAAAAGTCAGCTACGAAAAGTTTCATGACGCCGCATTTTTTGCTTGCGAAATCGTTGATGTTTGACTCCAGGTCCGTATCTTCAAGAATCGCATGCTCCATACGTCTTAATCGTTCAGGTTTAGTTCTGATTTCTTAGTGAGCACTAAGTGCTACGTCGTATTTCCTGTGGAGAGTTCTCGCAATTCATTTGTTTAGTTTCTTAAGCCTGCTTGGTGTCCTAACTAACTTTAGTAAGTTGTCCAATGGTCTTGTCAACATATAGCTCTCATTCTAGTCGCCACGGGGACTTTGGTGTGATTATCCACCCCCAAAAAATTCCAAACCCCCAAATTGAAATATGAAACGCTATAAATCAGTGGAGTTTTATCATTTTCAGAAAGTGAAGCCCCTCTGCAAAAACGTGAAGGCCCCTTTAAAAAATTCCTGCTGGCGAGGGTTTTGAAAGTTGTAGCGTACTTATCATTGCTTGAAACAGTTCTGCGAGAATGTCTAACTTTCTTGTTTTTTCAACGCTCATGTTGCTCTGGCCGTTGATTAGCCTATTCTTAAATTATGGCTTTTTTGTAGAAACTGCTCGAAAAATGGATATTAGGCAGATTAGAAAAATAAAAAGCATACCGGATAGCCGAAGTGCAGAAAACTTTTCAAGCAAAAGATTGAGACTTGAGGTTCAACCAGCACAGACCTAATGGGGTAGAAAGGATAAAGCGTTTTTTGGACGTCCATTTGCATTGCATCGTCAGCAACCTGAAGGGAANAAGCAAAATTTCGATGTTGCCCCCCTCTGGAAAAATTNCTGCGGACGCCAAGGAATGCAATAATTTTGATCTAATTCTTGNTTCATAAAGCGTGGTGCTGTTTGGCTCAATTCTTTCAAGTTACTCAAAAACGATAAATGCCACAGTTGTCAGTTTCCTTAACCTATATATTAAACGCAGTGATCAAAAAGCTCTACAATTTTGATGCGTGGTGAACAGCCTAAAAATATGAAAAACTAGTCAAGGAATGTTTTGAAATTTAAGCGCGATACCCCCAAAAGCGCAGGGCCTTGGGGATTTGCCCGGTTTGCCGAGGCCCTGCTGCCCCCATGTCTCTCAGCAAAAAGGTAGGAGGTCAGTGTTCCCGCGTTCCGGCTTCCCTGCTTAAGAGCAAATGTATATCTTGAACGTATAGTTTTTCAACACAGCTGAACGTTTCTACAGCCTATCGCCAACTACCTGTTGCAAAATATAAATTGAAAAATGCCACATTATTTTATTCTAGTTTTATAACATAAATGTTTACCTCTGCACAGGAACCAAGTTTAAGGGCGGGACGGGGCGACATGTCCCGCCAACTTCTGGAAGGGAGGGACACAATATCGTTTGTCTCCCCCAATATTTTGTAATCAAAACAATGTATTTGTACAAATTTCATGGTTACATTACTGTTGGAAGACCCCAGAATAAAGCCAGGAAATAAATAAGAAAAAGTGACAATGTCACTAGATTATCTATAGATACAATGTACACATTTACAATGTAAATTGAATTACCATGATTGTTGATAGCTGTGTTGATTAATTCGAATTAACCGGATCAGTGTGTACACGAATGTCGCTCAATAATGTGACTGATACGTGTCATGTTCTTGTGAGTCGAATTCCTGCGCTGGTCAGTAGCCTGCAATATACAGAACATGATTGCCAATGCTAGTACTTACCAAGAGATCTTGTCGTTTGTTTTTGATTTGATCTATGTGACTTAGCGGTTCTGGTGAGAATCTTGTGTTTTTTTAGTAGCACTGCACTTTATTTTGAAGCTAACCAAATTTGTATTGATTATCACAATTTTTGACCATAATTATGCCTATTTAAGCCAATTCTCAGTTTTAATGTGTTTTCACATTAAATGCAATACTAGGCATAGCACCACCAGCTGTACAGTACAAGCTACTATACCACCACCATGGGCGTAGCCAGGGGGCACTTGGGCCATAGTGCCCATATGCGGTTGCCAGATGGTCGGTATTTCGCCGGCCTGGAAGGTATTTTACTGCAAATTTAGCAAAGGCCTGCAAGAAGCCGGTATTTAAAAAATCAGTGCCTGAAGCCGCTATTTTGAAAACACATATCTTGCAGTAACTGCAAAAAGAACTAACGTATAACTTCTCAAAATATAATGCCTTTTGTAGAGAATCTTGTCAGGATAGTTCCTTCAGCAAAGTTCAATCCGGCCAAATACAGTATTTAAGGCTAAAATAAGGGCAATTGATTACTTGTCCCTTAGCACTACTCTATAGCCACTATCTCTCTATTTTCCCTGTTCTTTAGTGTACCCATATGAACCATCCTCTGCCCTCCAAACGTTATCTGTATCAGGATTTCTTTTGACAATTAATCGTGAAACCGTCGTCGATAGGGTTGTTGTCTGAACTACTGTGCTCAATGGCGTAGCGAGGCTAAGTGTCGCCCGGGGCCGACCACAATAATGCCGTCCTTTCCACCCCTCAAATGTGCTCACAGCAATTTAAAAAGAAATAAGATCATGTTTTGTGCTTGTTAAAGATACAAGGAGTAATACAGTATAACACTTTGAACATCAGAATCAAGCCGCCACAAGTAAATGGCTTAACTTTGTTACACTAAATTTTTGCAGTTTTTGCGTGTATTATAAACACTGGGTGATAAGTGGAGATGAAAATGTGAGGAAGAATGTGCTTTGATACAGTGTTTCGTAAATTTCGTTTGATACAAAGCAGTTTTCATCGTTAAAGTAATTAAATGAAGAAAGATTATTCTCTCGGAGAAAGTGCTCGGCTCAATTATTGTTACCACCGCCAATGCCAAAGACTTTGTTTGAATAGGCAGTGTTTCAACAACAACAGTTTTGCGTACGCCTCATTTCTCTTAAGTTTTCGATGATATTAAGATTTTTGTCGCTTGCAGTGCTAACAGGGAATGTTAATCTTTTAAATAATAATGGCAATCACTTTACTTTCACAAATGCGCTAGCTGCATTGAAATAGACACACTATTTCGTCAGCGCACTATAATTAACTCAAAGGCCAGCGAATCAACCTGTAGCAGGGGCGTAACAAGGATAGATGGCGCCCGGGGCAAGAAGCAAGTTTTACGCCGCCATGTTCCAACCTGAGATCTTTCTGAAGCAAATTCAATGCGTTAAAGAAAGTACTTGCGACCTTGTTGGGACTTTCGGCGCCCAGGGAATTGTGCCCCCTTTGCCCACCCTTGTTACGCCCCTGCCCGGGAGGTCATTTCCCAGCCAGTCTTACCAGAAGGTACTGAGACATTTTTTGAAGAGTTCTACGTGAGCTAGAAAATATTTGTTGCAAACTGAAGTGAATGTTGCACGCAAGAACTTATTAAAAATCAATTCGAAAAAAGTGCTTTGTGTTCATACAAGCAATACTACCATAGAAAAGCATATAACGTCAAACTGTACGGAATGATGCTCGCATGTTCATTTCAAAAATTGATATGCAACATGTAAAAAAGGATTTTTGAGAGTNAAAAAATACCGGTTATTTTATTATTGTTTTTGCGTTGGGCTATAGACTCTGCTCACAAAGTATACGTTTATCCACTGTTTGAAAATTTTCAAACCAAGTATTTTGGGAGCTTCATGGAATTGAAAAAATTACACGAAAAAGAAATGCAATTTCAAAAAAACGTTCCTTTTGCAAAACGTGTTTTGAGAATCCCGTACCATTTAATGTGCACTTACGAATTACAACACAGCCTACATCTGCCACTGTTAAGAAATATACTTTAACAAAACACATCTGGTACCCCTATCCTCAAAATATATAATTACCATTATTTGCCCCCTATTTTGCCAATTATACAAAAAGGTCGTGCTATAGTTGAATGAACATGGTGACGTCATCGAAACGCAAACAATGCAAACAAGTTTTGCCCCTCAAAGTTTTTTCGGTCCCCGTTGCTATAGATTAATTTTTTACGTTCCGGGCGCTGCACAGCACAAACCTCAAAAACCATGTTTCTGACGTGGTTAAAGACATTGACATTAACAAGTAAAAGAGAAAACTGATTTTTAAGGAAGTTTGCTGTCAATTATAAGATAGGTGGAGTCAAAGCTGCAAAAAACATTTTGTAACAGTAAAATATGCAGATGTTTTACAGTATTAAAAACCCTGAAAGGTCCACAATATTTGCCAGCGTATGACCGTTCCATCGAAATGTGCTTTATGTATGTAAAATCATTCAATGCTAAAATAAGGTTATCCTGCTTTNTTTTTAAAGGGCCAAACAAGCCTGAGTCAATGGATCCAAAATTATTCCTTCCTTTTGTTGATCACAAGTGTTTACCAAACAAAGTGCGATCATTTTTTCGCTTTGGGGTTCCATTAAATGAAAAGAAGTGGGAACCCCGGAAATATGAAGAAGCGCCGGAAGAAAAAAGCGACCTCATCGTTTATTCTTACTCTGAACCTGCAATGGCCGTTGACATGAAAGCGTCAGTTGTATGAATTGGAGCTGCACCATTAATTGCTGCTGAATTTCGTTTGCAGACCGTAACGAAGACTGGAGAATGTGAGCAGAATATATTGTGGTGACAGGATTTCATTGAAAATACAGCATTGCTGATTTTGTAAATCATTCATTGTAACTCAAGGAAAGTAGCTGCAGTAAAGTCTTATGTGCCAAAAGGCCGAATGCCTAGTACACAAATTTATCACGCGAATGCACACAACGCAACCTGTGGTAACGTTTAGGGAATCAGTAACATAGCAAACAAACCCGTCTAACCTTCTTGCATTGAGCTTCCAACACGCAGCGGTGTCAAAGGTCCTTTTATTAGGGTGATAAAAACACGGCAAGCCTAATTACAACAGAGACTCAAAACAACACATGATATAACACAGAGGTTGAAGGTGGAGCACAGCAAAAAATAACGTTTTATTTTATTTAACGACGACGAGCGGCAGGCCAGAGCCTGAATATGCTTGACCAGCCAAGAAAAGATCACAAGCACACGATAAGCGGGCCACCATACGGCAAACAGTCGATAAAATTTTTCAAGGACGCAAAATGTCAACAAAGAATTCATTCAGAACGAATAATAAATTACTATGAAGGATATCCAGAGTTTTATGGAGAGGTGAAATGGTTCGTTCATTCTGAGACAGCATTATAAATATTTACAGTGGATTAATGGGCTTAAGGTTGAGCAAAGTCCAAACAACGGAAGTTGCAAGTCTTGCAAGATCGCACATTACACTTCGCAGTATATTTTGCAGGCCTTTTTTCATCAACATAAATTTTACAGACAAAGAGTTCAGCACAAAATGCAGAATGAAGAGTACATCTCGTAGATTCTCTTTGGTACATTGGCACTACATGAGCACAAACGATAAGTGCACTTGGTCAGGTTCAGGACACTATGACCCAAGCGCATTCTGCACCGCAACGATGCACTACAGGGATTACTGTCACGTAGATGGCAACAGTTCTGTTTTGAGTCCTAGTAAAACGTTTCCAGACGTAATTTGAAAACCGAAAAACAAATAAAAGATTTGTCCACAACAGGCAATACGTTCCATAAACTAGTACTTTTCTGGAAAATTGAATCAAAACGCATGTTCTTTTTATTAGAATCTGAATAATTAAACTGTCACGAAGCATGTGCGTATGAGAGGTTACATGTTTGGTGACGCCATACCAAACATTACCTTATAGTACTGACGAGAGCTAGCGACAAATCGGTTTCGGCGTTTCTTGCTTTAATCTTCTAAATCTCAACTGCAAGTAACGAAGCGCAAATCAAACATGCAACGCCTGGACTCAGTTGCAATCCATACCCTTCACCATAACGGAATATGCGCGCGTTTATCGAATGCGCGGCACAGAATGCAGAAGGAGCAATGCACGAACACCGAAAACACGGTACAATCAATCACATCTTTACTCCCCAAACACAAACGAACAGAACCTAGAAACAGCAAGATGACATGCGAAGCACAGAAGAGACGTTCCCTGCACTGTCGCTTCCCCGTATCATTCCGCAGGTTTCCATTGTCGAGCTTATCGACGGACCTTCGGCGATGATTCTCATTGAAGCAATGCCAGTGGCTCCGTTTAGCCCTCAGGTGGAAACTCTGGTGGTCTTCAATGCCCTCAGGTGGAACTCTCAGGAATTCCCGAAACATCAAGTAGCTGTTAGGTTCGGACGTCATCGTTTAACATCGATTCATTATTAGGGTTGCCAGATTACCGGTATGTCACCGGCCAGGCCGGTATTTTGCTGCTAATGTAGCAGAGGCCGGTAAAAGGCTGGTATTTTGAAAATCTGTGCCTGAAGCCAGTATTTCAAAAATAAATAAGTTTCCGTAACTTCAACAAGAAATAGCGCATAATTTCTCAACTTTTATTGACTCTAGTAGTGAAACTTTTGAGGAGAGTTCTTTCAGCGAAGTTTACTATACACGTTGGCTGCTGTTGAGGCAATCCTTGGTGCGATTGTCACGTCACAAACACACCGAATTGCAATGAGCCAGCCAAAACACAGGGAAATAATAATTGTGGCTCAAAAATACTGATTGTCTTTCTGTTTTCCCTGTGCCGCTTACGAAATACGACGCAACTTAGATCTGGTACTGTTGACAAATCAAAATGGCCGGTACTTTTACAAAACGCATCTGGTAACCCTATTCATTATTTACTTGCCAAATCTCCGGAAAAAAATCCCTGAAAATCTTTCGGAGAGCAGTGACGTGAAACTAGGTCAGATGATACGGTTTTCTCTTTTCCATTGGAATGATAAATAAAAGTGTATGACGGGGAAAGGTTGAGCAGCTTGACGGGATCACAAAGTGGTTCCCTCTCTGACCCCGAGAAACCTCGCAGCAGCACTAATCCACGCGTAAAAAAGCACGATGGAAGAGCCGTGCCTGTCACTGCTCGTCGGGAAAACCGGAAAAGACGTTCGTGAGGCGTTTCATTCGTGACTACGCAGATCAACAAGTGAAGGAATGCAGAGCCTCTGGCAGTACGTATTCCAACTTTTTGTCGGGTAGGGAACTGCTGCTAATAGACCGGGAGCCCAGAGGGTCTAAGTTAACTGGAAAAGTAACCAATTTCTACTGGTATCACATCATCTAGTATCGCTTGCTGTACAAGAAACTGGTGTTCTGCCGTGTCACAGCTGGTGGGTGTGGTCATGGGGGGTGTTTCACTGCACCCCCAAAATTGAGCTAGATCAGTTGGAAAGGTAACTACTTGAAACCTCTTGCAAAATTTTCAGCATCATCCCAGGAACACTAAATGGCCAATGCCAGACGTTTTAAGTGGTGGGGCACCCCCGCCAGACGCCCCCAAAATGGCCACCCCAAAACGGAGCTAGATCAACTAGGAAAATAATCACTTGAAACCTGTTGCAAAATGTCCAGCAAAACCGAAAGAATCAGGGGTTCACAGCACCGATTACGCCGCCACGGGGAGCTGCTGGCGTCATAGAAACCCCCAACAAAGGTTTGAACCCCCTAAAATAGAAATGGAAGCACAAGAGCACAACTGATTTTCCCATCGACCCGTTTTTTGTTCTGTCGATTTTTCAACCTGTTTCTGCAATTGCGTTATCGCGATATCGTCGCGCTTTTTGCAGACAAAATTGAATGGAAGAGCAAAGCAGTGGCTTATAACATTTATTCACCCCAAGCTTCATACTTTCCTCTGTGACCAGGAATAACAATGCCTGACCATTTTTCTTTCGTTTGTGATGTAATAAACACGTTTGAGGACAAAGCGTCAGCATTCATTGTATCGAGTGTTTAACGTGAAGTTGCCTAGTTGTGGGCGTACAAAACTGCAACTTGTACTTTATCAACGCAGTGGCGATTATTAGGGGGCTGGGTGGGCCATGCCCCCCAGCTTTTTGCTTAATTTCCTGTTGAAGTTCAATTGGTTGACATATAAAGTGGATAACTTTCGGACAGAAATATTTTAAACAATCATTTAGAAACCCTCTAGCTTGCATTCAGTATTTCCCAAATGCATGATAAGTTATATTGTTGTTTTTTACGGTCGGTTAACAACAGTTGTTTATGACGACACACACTAGTGCTCATCATACACAAACCGTATACGTTGACCTGCATGTTGACCAGTGGCGTATCTAGGTTAATGCAGGAATGGCACGCGCCATGGGCGCCACTTTGACGGGGGGAGCAAAAATTAAAATCGTTCTGTATAGTTTCATCAACCTCTATTTTGCACCCCATGCCAGGGACGTAACAAAGTTAGATGGTGCCCGGAAACAATGAGCAAGTTTGGCGCCCCATGTTCGAACCTGAGGTTGTTCGGAAGCACTGTATTTATGAAAGTACTTGTAACATTGGTGGACCTTTTCGGCGCCCCACGCAGAGAATTGGCCCCCTCATGGTGATTCGACGCCCGAGGAATTGTGCCCTCCTCATTACGCCCCTGCACCATGCATTTATAAACTGCAAAGTTACATCAACACAGCGCCCTTACCTAATCATTTAGTCGGGCGTGTTACGCCAGCACCCCCAAGCAATATGATAAAACTGTGGTATTGTGACATGCCATAACACGAGGGTCAGACATTGTAACAGAACAAGAAAGCTCGCTTGCATATCTACGAGAACTTGTCCTTCTCGCGCTATTAGAAAGGATACGTCAGTCCGTACTGCTGCATTTCACGCGAGAAGATAGCAGGCCCGTAACCAGCTTGGGACACCAGGAGGGGCGAAGAGTTTTCCGAGAGGGGCCTAAATTTTTTCAACTGGGTCCAATATTTTTAAATTATGTCCAACACATTTTTCCACGGGGGGCAAAAAAATTTCTAGGGGGGCCTTCGCCCCCCTTGGTTACGGGCCTGGAAGATAGTCACAATCTGGCTGTGATGTGTTTAAGTCCGCGGCGATGAGAATTTGACTGCGACGCAAATAACTGTTGTTGAGGTCCTACATATTTACAAATTACTTAAAACCAAGGGTGGGGAACCTGGAACCGGCGTGAACATTTGATATGGCCCGCATCAGCGTTTTCGTTACACAAGTTAGACTACAATATCACGTCAAAACGAAGCTCCATGATTGGGACGTACTTAGAGAGTAAGTCAAGAGAAGCCACACTTCCTCATAGGTAGAGGAAGGTTGAATTTAAAGAAAAAATTTGATTTTGCGGTTAGCCAGCACTAATGCACGATTTATGCGACCCATGACAGTAAATGGGTTCCTCACCCCTGACTTAAACTAACGAGGCCCACTTCGACTTTATGAAACTTGTTCGACTGCCACTAGTGTCCGACAAATAGGCTAAATGCAATGCTCCAGTCCAAAGACTAAGGTAGAGAACATTAGTTAGTCCCTGAAAAATTAGCAGTTTGTCGTAGTAGTTGAGCAGAAATGTTAACTCATGCAACAGATCTGTTAGTCCTGTTTAGAGCTAGCGTTTTCTGTCCAAACTTGGCCTTCTGTTAGATGTCCAGGGCCTTGTGAAAAGGTCCTGGCTGTGAGAAGCTAAAATCTACGTGTGACAATTTAGGAGCCGTGTAGAGTTCAGATTCAGATGGCAAGCAATTATACGAGAAGAGTCTAGATTGCAAAGTACTGGTTTCAAATGCTGTACCTTAAAGTTATCGTGTCCTGAAGTCCTCCTGACATTCTTCGAATTGATTTTTGCAAATAATGCAGATAGTGGCTGTTATACATTACAGTATTTACTGCAAGCTGCGAACGTTCTTTCAGTAAACTGAAAGTGGCCCTTTCATATCTCTGGGCCTCATTGATTAAGAACAAGTCAGGGAAGGTTATGTGACATAGCTTTGATGAGAATAAAAAGGGATAAAACAGCAAAAGTTTGCTTTGATGAAATCATAGACGACTTTACATCGATAAAGGCACAGAAAGTGTTGCTTTGTTTTAATTAGCACTTTTGTGTAATTTAAACGGAAAAAGCTGGATATGTTTGTGTCTCGATAGAATCGTGTTTTTGGAACAGAAGTGACACATGACTTGCATTGAATAGTTTATTGCACAATTCAGATTGAATGTGTTTCGTTTTAAAAGAAATTGCCGTTTGCAGTTGCAATATGTTGTTTGATTTTTTGGTAAGATACACATCTTCATCAGGCAACGTTATGTAGACCTATAGACTACGATAACGTTATTATTTGAATGTTTTGATGTTCATCATAATAAAAATAAATGAGTATAGAAGTATGTTGTAGTCATTGTGGATAATTTATGATTTATTTGCTGAAAAGTTTAAAGCAAAAATAAACACAATATTTTCCGTTTTAAAAAAATTGTTTTCTTTATGGTTGATCTTTTTTAAAAATTGTGCCTATATTTAATATTTGAATTACACTGGCCAACACAATTTTGGTGCTCAAGGTTTTAGAGCTGATTTAGACTAACTTTGGGTCGTTAATTTCAAAAATGCAGTCCGTTATTTTCTATCAGGTCAACTTTTTAGGTTATTTGAAAATTTCGATTTTTGTGACATCGCAGATTTCAATTCATATGCTATCTGTGGCATGTCTTAATTATCCATTGTTTCTTTGTTTCTTTGTGACATCAAAAATGTTGAAGTAGGCTACTGTACATTATGTTTAATTGCTTGCACAATGCACGACTGCACGTCCTCTCTTTTATTCTAGTTTGTGACTTAAAACTCA
>JGI24159J19872_10001415_pt1 | contig 26278 bp, 16 predicted proteins | sample Ectturendosymbi4_FD_19872 | JGI IMG/M metagenome (IMG submission 19872)
CTTTTCTTCTCGCTGATTTTGTCCTTATTTGGCCAATTCGCTTGTTTACTTGATTCCTTGAAAATTATTCAGTGCATATGATGGCAAGAAGTGTGTTATCCGTCACACGGCTTAACACCGAAAGTTAGATTAGATGTATTTAGCGACGGTGAGTAACGTACACACATGTTCACAGAAAGACGAAGAAAATTTAAAAAAAGCGCAACAGTTGACAGCAAAACACAAGATATAGGCCTACAGTCTTTATTGTGTACGGTGGGCAATTTTAATTTGTATATTTTTTTTCCGAAGCTCGGACATCGACAAACCCTAAGGTTATCTGGCCACGATTTACTGTGAAATGTCTTAGAGACCAAAATGTAAATAGTAATATAACAGAAACTCATACGTTCCAAAACATAAAAAGAATTACGAAGAAACAAACACAAAAAATGAAAGCAATACCTCATGAAATGTAATAGGAGCCAATGAAAATGTAGTTTGTTTTGCTTACTTAATACTGTGAGAATACGAACTCTTGTAATTGATGGCAAAAAGTGCTTAAGGGTATACCCTTTAAATTTTGATCCACCTTATTCCAAAAAGAAGCTCCTCTACACGAAATTTATTTTCTACCGGCATTACTTGAAACTCGATGAATAAGGTAATTTTACATATTAGCAAATCTGGTTTGATAAGAATGAACAGAAGAGGTTTCTTGAAAATATTCCTTATATATTTCTGGTAATTGTCCGTGGTGAAATTTGTGCACAAATTTTGCTAATTCAAATTGAAAAATGTAATTCAGTTTCAATATTTTTAAGTTCTTGTAGAAAGGAGTTATGTGACATCTATGTTTGCTAAAAGTCATTATCCAACACTGAAAATGGTTGTAGAATGGAGTTATTGGTTGTACCCCAGGAAATAACGCAATATTGTAAGTGACAATGAACTAAGCTGACGTATGATAATCTCAAAATGTCAATCGGAAAAAATTTACGAATTTGAAAAACATGTTACAGGCATAGAGACGTTTTCTTTCAATCAATTGAACATGGGATGACCAATCCAATCTACTGTCTATTAACACGCCCAAATACTTCACACATGTCGTTCCCTGCAATAATACGTTGTTAATATGAACATTGAAAGAGGTCAGTTCAGTGGGACTGCATAAGTATTTCACAGACCTTGTCAGCATGTACACTGACTTTGAATAATTGATCGACAGTTTATTTAAACGCATCCACGTATCTACATTAGCTAATTCTGAGTTTACCAAGTCTCAGGACATGTGCATTTTTATGAAACAAACTAAGGTACGTGTCATCTGCATAAAGTACTGTTTTGAAAGCAGAGCAGTTTGGAAGATCATTCACATACATTATAAATACGAGTGGCCCCAGAACTGACCCTTATGGCACTCCACAAGAAATATTTGCTAGCTGAGATTTGGTATTTTTATTAGTGGTGTAATTCCGACGATTTGAAAGATAGCTGGTGNATAGTTGTAGTGGCATTCCTCTGATACCAAAGTTGAAGTACAATATTTCGAGTGGAATTTTGAAGTTAACTGTATCAAACGTCTTTGATAAGTCGATGAATATTGAACAAGNANAAAGAGCATTATCACTGCTGTTTNAAAGAGTGGAATGAATAGTTTCAACTGCATAAGCAGTTGCAGATTTGGGTCTGNATCCATATTGATGTTTTGATANTAAATTAAATTCTTGTAGATAAGAATANACTCTAGNATGCAAAATGTTTTCAAANATTTTGTTAAATTGCANNAAAATAGATATTGGTCTATAATTGGTGCANCTGGTTTGATCACCTGACTTGNAAATGGGTGTTATTTGAGATATTTTAAAACAGTTTGGATAGGTGCCTTCATTTNTACACCTATTGAAAATATGTGTCAGAATTGGTGCTAAAATTGAGTTCGATAATTTAATAAACTTAATTTGTATGTCACCATCTTGTATAGCTTTATTATCTGAAAGGTCTTCAATTAGACGTGCAACGTCCTCCTCTGCAGTTTCATGAATATTTAAGGACGAAAAACAACGGTTAGCATATTGTGGTTTGTCTGAAGGTCCTGAGATTTTTTCTGCCAACTTGGTCCCTATTTCACTAAAATATGTATTAAATTCATTAGTAATTGCGGTAGGTTCATGAAGCGTTCTGTTGTCACTGTCTTATATTTTCTGAGGAACAATTTTTCTTTTACTTTTGAGATTTTTTATAATTTTGACGTTATACCACAGGCGCTTTGGATCATTTATGCTATTAAAAATTGTGGTCTCATAGTAATTTTGTTTCGCAAATTTAATTAATCTATTTAAGATATTTCTGTACTGCTTATAGATAGTGTATTTGTATGAATTTTTTTTATTCCATACTTTAGAGAACATCTAGTTTTTTTTCTTAATCTGATTATAAATTTTGGATGTTAACCAAGGTTTTCTTAGCAACAGTTTTTTTTTCAGATGCATTACAGAGAGGAGCATGTATTTCTAGGACTTCATGAAAGGTTTTGTAAAGTAATTTAAGATGTTCATTAACAAAAGTAGAGTTGTCAAAATTCAACTTGAGAGATAGATGCTCTTGCAAATCTAAAACAAAATCGTTTGCTTTGAAGGCCCTCATATCTCTGATTTTGTATCCATAGAAAGTCTTACGTGGCTTAGTTGATTTCAGAATAATAAATATTGGCAAGTGATCTGATAAATCATACACAGATATTCCCGATATGATTTCACTTGTGTGATCATTTGTGTAAAAAGGATCTATGAGCGTAGCTGAAGTTCCAGTCAATCTAGTTGGCTTATCCAGAAGTACTTTACACGACAGGCTTTGGAGAGTGTCTGCATAATTAGCAACACTCATTTGGCTGAAGTATTTCAATAGGTAAATGTTAAAATCTCCACAAATGTAATGCATATAATTTGCATTGTTCAGATGATCAATAATTGCAAAGAGTTCATCTGAAAAGATATCATAATTTGGAGTAGGGTGTCTATAGACAACCCCAATTGTAAATTTTCTATTATTGAGCTGTAATTCTATCCATATGTTTTCACAGTTTTCAATATTAAGTTTTAGGTTGGATAAAACAAGGAAGTCAATAGAATTTTTTATATAAAGTCCAACACCTCCAGCATTTTTGTCAGTGTCAGCATGAACAAAATTATATCCACAAAGACTAATATTATAAGAAATTTGGTGGGTCTGTTTATGTTTAGTCTCACTTACAGCAGTAACATCAGGTTGTTTTCCTGACTGACTAACAAAATCTATTAATTTGAAAATATTTTTACTTAAACTTCTAATATCTATATGTACTATAGAGAAACTATCCTTTTCACACTGGTTGAACAAATCAATGGTTTCATTCAAAGTGTGATGCTTAGATACACTCCGAAGTTCTATTTCTTCTTCTTGGTTATACTATTGCTAAAATTCAAAGGTAATTGCTGCTTTATAGAGGGTGTTGAATCATGTAACCTATCATAATTTTTGAGCTGGCAGTTGGAGATAACATAAACTGTACAATTTTCTAACAAAGAATGAATTTCATCATCAGACATATTACAGCATTTTAAATGGAACCAACACTTGCATAAAACACATACAGCAATGTTAGATATATCTCATCATTTCACTTTTTAATAATTTGTTTAAATTGTAAAGAGACTTTATGGACACCCTGTAAATGGATTTTTGCATGTTTTGCATTTTATATCATTATTCATGGAAACATGATTCATGTTAGTTATTTATAATAAAATCACCTTGCATTTATGACTTCTTTTCAGCCTCTGCTGGGAGGTCTTCAACTTTTCTTATAATTTTTGCTTGGCTGTCATCTGTTTTTCTCAAATAAGTTAATCCATGTCTTGTCCAAATGTATTTGTAGTTATATTTCATTTTGAAAGATAGAGCTGTATTGAAAATTTGTTTGTTTGTTTTCGTTAGGCTTTCATTTATGTACAACTTTGGTCCACCAGACATAGTTCTGTCAATATTATTCGGTTTCATCCGCTTGCTGTATATACTTTCTGTTACTTTTGGCTGTTGAATTTCGCAATAATGATAGGATTGGTAACTTTTTTGTTGGAGGTGCCAATCGATGCGAAATGCTGATATCGCCACTTGCAATGTTTACTCCAAGTTTCTTGACCAAGTTTACTACAATCTCATCTGTGCTTTCATTGAGTTGGTGTTCGAGCCTTCAGCAAAGTAGAGGTTGTTGTTCGCCGTCCCACAGTCACTCCTCCGCGATCCAATTTGGGTTGCGCCCCAAAGGTCAGTAACCACTAGTCTAAATGAAGCAGATTTTCGCAATAATGAATGTTGCACATCTGTCCAAAATAGTTTTCGCAGAAGACGCAGATGTCTATAGGTTTGCTTCAACCCAAGATTAAGTTTCCTATTTTAGATTATTGCACTTGTTTCGAATTGTTTCTCATAATTGCAAGAGTTGTGGCTGCAGAAATTTCAAAGTGTCATCAAAATAAATCAGAAGTCCTTTTTCATAAATCGGAGAATGTGCCTCAAGAGCAATGTTTGATTAACAACAAGATTTCATCCCAGATCATCACTTGAGGAAATGCATCAATCACGTTCCTGTTTTATGAAAACGTAAAAGAAGTGTGTCTGTAACTGGAACCTTGAAGACATTCTTGTAACCGTAAAATACTTACATTTTTCTGTCTAGGAGAACTTTCTATGGTTTTCAATCGCGAGTTCTTATGCAATCCAACGCCTGCTTATTCTACTTTAGGTATAAGGTGTTGCTGTCCTAGTGACCTGTCTTACTGTACACTTGTTACCATCAACAATAGGTGGGAGGTATTTTTATTCGGCAGATACACGAGCAAAACATGTTTCAAACCATAGGCACCAATCTATACTTGCACAAAGTTTTACTTGTGCTGATTTTCTCCCTTTTCATGGAACCTAACCATACAATTCATAATTTGATTAAAGAGGCCCTAAAAACGTATAAAAATTTCAATTGACTTGAGAAAAATTTGCCGCAAACGAAACTTTCTTCAAATTTTGTTGGCAAAAATGAAACATATAAAACGGTTCACTGGCATTCGGTTATTGCAAAGGTAAGGTTTAAGTTCTGTAATGTAAAAGGGAATGTAAAACATCATGTTAAAAAAGTAATGTCGCAATGCAACCAGAAAAAGGTAAAAGTTTGACTTACCAGCGAATATGATGTTTTGCGTCCACTTAGTTAAAAGCATTAACATGAGGTTGGGACTGACCAAATAGTTTCACTGTATACAGTGTAGGCTTTGATTGTTGCATCTGACCTTTGATTGTTACTAATGCTGGTCAAGCAAGTAGAAAACTTATGAAATGTACCCTGTCTTCTTAAATCAAATGTACACCGTCTGCGCTGCCTACTCGTCTTCACGGATGTATAGAGCAAGCCACGTGGAACCCCAATAGGTGGATATTTGTAGGGGAGACTGTCGCGGATTTTTCGGACGGGACCCTCTGCCTAAAAGCCCTTGAGCGTCCTTGGTAACGCGCGCGACAACACGTGCGCCATGGTATTCATTATTTTTGGCAATTTCATGGTAGTAGGTGACCACATCGTACCGTTGGAAAGGCTGGTCGCGCCATTTGCTCAGCAACGTTTGCTAAATCACGTGGCACCACGGGAGAGCACTGGTGTGGGCACATTTTTGTAGGAGAGTCCTTGCATTCACTCTACTGCAAACCCAAACATGCAGCAATGGTGAAGCAGCAGATTTTCGCAAAGAGTTAAAACTTCAAACAGGTGAGATTTTAATCTCAATATAATTTAGAACTTAATTTAATATTGTGATAAGGTAATCGCTTTACGCTGGTGATACAATTTGGTTGATATTTTACATAAGACGTTGCAAAATCTGATTCTTCAACTCTTATCGAAAATCTCCTGCATTCACGGCTGCTACGCAATCATTTGCGAGCGTCGCGTTTCAGCAAAAAATGAAACGTGTCTGTGACTCACCTAAAGTTGTAAGTCAGTAGCGTATCTACTGAGCGCACTAACCTTTGTCTGAACACGTGAAGAAAACACGAGAACCCAAGTGACAAATTTCCATTAAGTTTCAGGGAAGGGGGTTCAGAGGGGGAGAGATTCCGCGAGGGAACATCCTTGCTGTGTCAAAATACCAACATGAAGGTAACGTCACTTGGCTTTAGAAAAACAGGAAATTCATACCTATAGAGAAGGAATTTTGTTAGAGACTAAGGAATGGTCATCAAAGCATTCGTTAAATAAAGATTGCCCATATTTTTGATATTCCAGCTGTGGAATCTACGATTGTAATGAAGAGGCCGTTTGACTTTTTTGGCTGGAGCACTGCTTGAAATAAGCATCATCAGGTGGGCAGCGACACTTGTCTTGTCCCACGGTAACACAGGCAACAGTGATGATACTGGTCAAGACCAAATATGATCAAGGGTAATGCTGCTAGAACGTTGAAGTAAACAAAAAGAGGGAAGACGAGTATTCTAGGAAAACAATAAAAAGGAAGTTCATTGCTTAATGTTTTGACAGCCACACACAAAGACCTACAAGTTAAGCACACATGGCCCTAGCAAGGGAAATGCAGATTGATGAACGAAAATGACGCCAGATATGAGACAATAGGAAAGCACACACTCATAGACAGAACGAGCACGATTACGTTGAAAGAACAAAAGCATGGGCATGTGGCGCTGAAAAAGAGCACACGCGTAGATGGCGCCAACATGGTTTAATATGATAATTAGCACCGCTGTATGCTGCTGCGATCAGTACCAATTAATTATTAGACGAATTCATAATATGTAAAGGGTCGCGGAAGGCGGCGAGAGATCAGGATCTTTCGGGCTGCTCCCCAGGGTAAAATTTCTTATAGTAAAAGAGAAGCAGATGGTTGACGCAAATAGGTAAAATCTGTTGCTGTGAATGTAAGGTGTTGTATGTGTAATGTGTTTATTTAATAAATGGAAGCAAAAGGCTACGCAGGCAAAATTAAGCCGCTCGAAGAAATTGCTTAAACTTTGTCCCATAAAAGCTTTCAGTTTTTGCGCACATAAGAATCATTGATAAAAGCTGAAGATGGAAATGCGTCACGACCCTTCAGAACTGGTGCAACGCTGCAATGTGTTTCACAAAATTAAACAGGCTGAAAACGAGGCGTGCAATCGTTCAATCGGGGAATGCATTTTCAGTCGATGTAGTGACTCACGCATGGGAATATAAATTAGCTCAATGCTCAGTAGATGCAGGATTTGCAATGTCGGCAATGCGTTTGGAGACCAAACATATTCCACTACATTGTACAAGAGTTCGGTGCAAAATAATTTGTCAGACTTGTAGTGAATAGTGACTTGGGTAATGCACGCGCATCAGAAAATAGAAAAAATGCAAGCAATTTGACAAATGTCAAAAAAACTTTTGAAAATCATTTACGTTTCTGATTAGGTCTTTTCGTGATAGACAAATATTCTGCGTTCACTATAAGCAGTTCAATTGTTTTTAAATTTCATAAAAATTAGAAGTTTGAGGGGAGGAGCATATATTCTCTTATCATTACGCAATATGTATTTAAACGGTTATTTTTCCAAAATTGATTTCGTTTTGCGAAATATCAAGTAACGCATGTTTCAAACAAATAAAATCGCAATGAAAAATCAGCGGTTTAGCGAAATCAGCGATTGTGTCACCAATATCATAATTCACACTGCATTTCAGTGGCGTAGGAGCTGGGAGTGGTTGGCGGTGCAAATGCATGCAAACACAAAAGTTTTTGATTGGTCAAAAATTTGCGTAAGATCGCAAATAATTTGGGTAAGGAGCTTAGACATTTTTATCAATATCAGTGAAATTATACTTCTATGTTATTGAGTGTATTTATGAAATTGTATTACGTCATAGACCTTACGTACACCTTAAATACATATAACAACAACAAAGTGATTCTAGTAACATCGTAATTTCGTTTGTGAGAGTTGATGAGTAACTGACTCAATTGAAAGTTTTGGCAAAAGAAAGTTCTTTTTTCAGTTGGATTATTAAAAAACAAATTTCAAGTAAGAAATTTTCTATTTTCAAGTTTACGGCAACATGACAGAGGGAAAGAGAATGTACTAACAGCTACAGCTAATTTGAAGGGAGAAAGTTTGGCGCATACTTTATGGAAATTCGGGCAAAATATTCTTTGCACCACGAAAACATTTCCCGCTCCTACACCCGTGCTTTATCTTACATAGTAAAAATGATACAAAGCAAGGCCTCTCCTATGCAAGTGTGGCCACAGAGTTGGCTTCTCTTGATACTTCCTCTTCCTGTAATAGTTTCTGTGCAGTTGCGGCGATGTATTACCTAACGGTATCACGCGGACAATTACAACCATGATATGAGCAAAACAATGAACACATCGCCGCGTGTTGTTCGTGGCGTGCGTCAACAAGATGCGCATTCGGGTTTTCCCGGACAGTTCGGTTCGAATCATGCGATGCAGGTAAACGCATCAGCACAGTACCTTGAATTTGTGGGGAAAATGGTGATGCTGCAAGTGGGTCTAAATCTGACTAGTCGAAAATCTTTTTGAGAGACCTGCGTGCTTGTTTTGAAAACTAGGTTATTATGTCGAAGGGTATGAATGGGCGGCATGGTGGTGCTAACCTAAACAAGAACGGAACTGTTCTAAACCTTATAGGGCTGCTGCCCACGGGACTCATCTGAGCAGAAACGCAGGTTTGGTACTGATTGAAGAAATTACCATAAAATAGGAACAGATCTAAGCTTTCGACAAGCTCTCTTGAAACCAACATTAATTAGATGCTTTTATAAAATTTGAGGTAAATTAAACTTTCCACAGACGTTACCGATCAAAATATGTTTCTGCGAATGAGGACTTATTTCAAATGATCAACTTCGAAATATCACGACGAAAGGCCTCATTCGCGCTTATCGAGTATTAAACTGCAGTATCTGATTTTATTTCCATACTGCAGCTTATTTTCTCACGTGAAAATTGCTACTTGTGGTCAAATTCCAATATCATTTTTAAGGAAGCTTTGCAAGCAAAGCAAACGATGTGGAGATTGGAAAATAGTTTTTCCGCTGTGAACAGTATCGATATTCAGTAGAACTATTTTCAACGCGACATTGAGACTTAACCGTTCAAGAGTCATCCCAGGAGTTCGAAGCTGCTCTCAGCTGACCTCCCTTATTTTACACTTGCTTTAAAAGTACAATATCGAAAGCACAGAATCTTCCGGTAAAGGGTTCCTTTAGAAAAGTGTGTTCATCACGCGAAGTGCAGTTTGAGGCTTACATTGAAAGTAAGTGCAGGCATTGCAGTCCCGTGGTATGAGTGATCAGTTCTTATCGCAACTTCACGTTAAGATATGATGGAATGATGTATTCCATGGGAAGGAACGAATCACATGATGATCAACAAAAATACGAAAACTAATTCAAGAAGGGAGCCGTACTTCTGTGGACTTTTCAAACATTTAACTCTGCGCCAGCTTTGCACAGGACAGACGAACCACTCACAGAACCTATGCGTAGGTTGAAAGTTGATGACAATCGTTTTTATGATTTGGAGGAAATTACGCCGATAGATAGTTTTCGGTTCGTGATACCCTGTAGAGAGATTGCGTAGTCAGCAGCAGTTTCTCATGTTGGTTGGTAAAATCACATTGGAAGAGTCAACCGAAAGTTCGTCCTTTTTTACTAAAGTGAGTAATTTTTTATTTGCCACTCTTTAGCTTCGTTTAAAGCGAACAGTGGTTTCTATTGCGATTTCAGTATTGACAAACTGATGGGATAATTTTCACTGCAATCTTGGTTTTTATTATCATTTGAAGAAAACATTATGCTTGAGAAACAATTACGCATTTGTTTTTCTGCTCAAAGCAATTCGTTTTTATGCCTGAAATGCTTTGAGAAACTTTTTTACTCAAATTTTGAACTCGACTGATGTAGGTAACTGCGCAGTATCAGCTATGGTTGTTTTGTAGAACAAATTTCCTGTGTATAACATGGTTCGGACCGTGAGAATAGAATATTACAAGACTTTTTAAGAGTTTGATGATCGAAATACTGGTTGAAAAGTATGTGCGTGCTGCGCTGGTATTAACGAGGAAAGGTGGCTGCTGTTAGTCCTATTACACGAAACAGTAACTTGAAGAAAGATGGTAATACTAAGTAAAGCGTTTAAAGAAAACGAAATTCATTTCATGTGTGATTGAAAGACATTGCGTTCTTGAGACTGAAACGATTGCAAAGCTTGTAACAACATGCATACCAGTCATGCATCAGGTCAGTTTTTCCTGTTAACACATTAATTGAAAATACTTGCGGTTTCACAGAGCGATGGGCAGGCAGGAAGTTTATTTGATCGATGTAGAATCAACAATAGTTTTAAGCAGAAAACTAAAACAATGCAATTAAACACGAGTAGGGAAACTTTGACAAGTCATACCTCTTAAGCACACTTTCACGTTTTGCACAGCCTTGTTGAAAAGAATTTCCGTGGGCAAACAAGTTGCATGTCGAAATGTGCCAAGACTATATAGCATATTTTTCAAAACCATATCGTATTTATAATGTGCACAAGCTTGTACACACTCAGAAAATACGAGACGACATATCGTATTTTCTGAGAAACGTGCCATGCAATACCTCTTTTGTATGGAGCAAATCAACTTTTTTCTTGCGAAGACAGGCGCATTTTGCTCTTGTTCTTTGTTTTCAAGCTGAAAAACTGTTGAATTTTATGAAATGCAAAACTTTGTTTTACCTTTGGAAGTTGAAAATTCCCGTGATATCTTTGTAACAATTTCCATTTGACTTTACATTTTCCAACGGCAGACACTGCACGTTTAGGTTTAGCGTAGATCGTTGCAGCAGTGGAGAGGTGGCTGATGCGCAACAAGTGGTCATACGTAGACCAATTACAATGCGGATTTATTTTTACGATTGCAAATCTTTTGCTGACTTCTTTTCAGGTTGTTAGCAGAAGTAATTTTAGCATCTCTGTGTGTCAACAGCTCAGTTTGTTCCTCATGGAAAAGCTAGTTTCTCTGAAAAGGCGGTGTTGGTTATTATTGCTTACAACGTGATCTGTGCATGTAATTATTGTCGTTTGACATGGATTTTTACAAATTACTCTAGTGGGAATGTTTTTTGTTGCATCAATTGAACAATAAAAGATCGGCGATATGCCGATTTCCGTTCCAAACAGTACGGATTCAGCAAGCCTTCTAATGAAAACTTTAACTAGACCAAACATCTTTCCAAGATCTTGGAACATTTTTGTATATCGCTGACGTATTTATTGACGTCCAGCAGCTCCTTACGTTGCAAAAATCAGAAGTAAATTTCTAACTACTATATATTACTGACTATGCATTACGTTTCAACTTTTTCGTTTCTTGATAAAGCCTGGTTAATTTTGTAGATGCTAAATAGTTGCACTGTTCAGAAAAGTTTCCCAATTACATGATACGAGCGCTGCGCCTTTCCAAAACTACGAAACACGTCTGTGGTAACCTTTGTAGTTAGTAATGACGTTTGACGTTAGAAGGCGTAAACTGAATAATTTGTATTTTTTAGCCGAACCTGTCCACACCTCGTGGTGATAGGTCACAAAGCGCTTACAGCACATTGCTGTGTTTGAATGAAGGGTTATCACAGTATGCCAGAAGTTGCGATGTCTCAAAACGTATTAGATAACTATAATAGCAAATTACTGTGATGACGAGCTGGTGTTCCTCTCTTTGTCTTTCAGTCACGGGTGGGTAATGATTTCCACCAAGCCAGGAACTGCTTGCGAAGCACGATGGTACATTGAAGAAAGGCGTTGCTGACTCTGAAGGAAATGCGCAATACAAAGCGAGCTCTTTCATTGCATCTGCAGCGAAAAAGAATTACTCATTCTACTGCATGCATATGGTTTAACGTGACGTCATAATGAAGGACAATCTTAAATCTTATTTTCAGGGAGGGAATGCACACGATCAGGAAGTAATCTCCTCTTACCAGTAATGGCAACGTGAAAACAGTCATTCAAACAATAAAATGTTTAGAAAAGCTACATTTCGCAAAAAAACAAACAAGACCTTTGGGTGGTTAAGTCAGGGGTCGGGTCGGTAACCTAGCGTGCGCATGCCACACTTGGCACATCAAGCAATTTTCAATGGCACGCAGGACCTACAAGTTTTACATATCAATTTTGTTACGGTTTGCACAGAAGATGCATTGACCTTGACTTGTATAAAAACATATGGTGTTGGCACACTGAATGTTTTGAAACCATGAGTGGGCACAGAGTTAGCAAAAGGTTGCAGGCCTCTTGAGTGTAACCGACAATAGGTTTAGTCAATGAACGGTCAGATAGGGACATAAGACATGGAAAAATAAGCTTTTCCCACCAGTTGGCTGGATGTATCGGGTGCCGATGGTTACCGTGTCGTGTGCGAAAAATTTGCTGAAGATGGTGAAATGTTTTGCGCTTTTAGTTGGTTGATTGCACATCCTCGTCAAGAAAGATTTCGCAATTCTACCTTGACAAACATGTTTTCTTTAAATGCCTAGACTGCTTTAATTGATTTAAAATGTGTTTATTATTCACTGTACGTGCCTGGAGCTGATGATAGAGTGTATAACATTACACAAAGAAAATAACACAATCCACGCCGCAGAAGCTTGTAGTTGTTCAGAACAAGCAGATAACACTGAAGATTTTTATAATATCACTAATGGTGTCAATGTTGATGCAACCAATTCTTGTGTTGTTGGTTATTATTGTGCAAGAACAAGGATTTTACATGTCTTAAGGTGATGTTACTGTGAACTAATATTGAAAACTATTCTTTCTGTTGGAAAGATATGCATAAAATGGAAGTTTACTAAAAAACGTTTCACACCAATTCTGATGAAACAGCTAACTTTGCGCGATGACACCTGTACAAACTGCTCCCCATTTTAATAAAAAACACAAGCAGATCATTGTTAGGTATTTGACCAAAGGAACGTTTTTTGGCTGCAAGGAGTCATATTTTGCTAAAACGATGGTGCGATTGGGATAAATTATTCAACCTTTCAAGCATCAGTAAATCTCAAGTGGTCCCTTTGTTAGTCTACAACCGAATTTATCCGAACTGTTTTACATTTTATTCGTGATGGAAGTGTAATAAAAAGTAATGGTTCGGTTTTCGCTGCAATCTACTAACAGCTTGATTGGTTTCGCAAATATCAAAGACAGGTAAAATAAGGATTGGTGATTACTTGACTGCAATACTGCAAATCAGCTTTGTTGAACATTTTGTTGGAGGGAAAGTAAATATTAAAATAATAAGATTCTTTACAAAGATGGGAATTTATTACCGCATGCGACTGTGGGATCGTCGAAGTTGGGCTAAGGCGATTCTCCCTGATGAGCAGACGACTTAATCTTGAAATTGAAAAAAGATCTGACGTAACAGGTGTTATGCACTATATCACAAGTTGCAGGTTTGAAAAGAAGAATAAAAACATTTGATCACAATTGGTTTGATATCAAAATTTTTGATCAAATTTTTCCAATATATTTCTAATGCATAAATTTCCCGCAGATGTTCGTAAATGATACTTCAAATCACAGATGCAGTGCAGATGTTCCTGCTTGAGGGATTCTTGCCAGATGCAATCGCCCAGGGAATCGCTGCTTAAGGCCAGCATCGATAAAAAAATGACTTGTACTGTAGTTATCGAGTGGAGCTCTGCTTGTCGATGAGAACGCAGCTGCTGCACAATTTTGTGACATAGTAAGCACGAAATGAATACACTCATCACAACCAGTAGCGAAATTCCTCTTACGCTATTCGCTGACTAATACTGTTATTTTTGTTTAGGAGACCATTTATCTAAGTCATAAAACGTATGACGCTAAAATTTTGAACAACAGTTTCACAATGATGTAAGTCAATAAACATTTTTCGAGATTGTAGAATGTTCAAATACAGGAATTATCGCATCGTTAGTTTTCTTGGCATTAGATAGTTTTTTCAATACTGTAGACAAAAGTTAACCATGATACACAGAATCGGAGCAAGTTAAGGCTTCCAGATCCTAGCGGTGCTATTTGAAAAATCATAACCAAAGTAAAGAAATCAACTGCGATATATTCAAAAAGTACCTACGCACCCGCTAAATGACAAATTCAAAACAGGACTTGATACTTACGAATTATGTCACCATTGGTGACCAAAGCTCCCGCGTAGAAGTGGGCAGCTGGTTGATGCGACCATATGCCATTCCTTTTTTCTTTGAAGCTGGTACGTGGAGAGTTGTATGACGTAACGGGTAGAGTTTGAATTCTGAATTCAAAGTTGCTTTTCGTGTGTTTCTCGTTACAGGCAAATGGGACTTAACGTATTCATGTGCATGGCTATCATTTTACAGCAAATTGATTTGAAACTTGTTTGTCCTCTGGGCTTGCTAAAGCACCTAATTTTTTCTGAATTCAGTCCCACTACATGTTTCCAGACTTCTGCNCGTTGCTCTGTGAGCGAGCTGTACCTTGCTAATTCTTTAATTTTAACAGTGTTTTGCCTTCGTTTCCTGCAAAAACGTGACTTTGAATAACTATGTGCTTTCCTTTTGAAAAATTACATTTAAGAAAAAACATTTTCGTTCCTTTATTTGAATGCTTGTTGACTTGTTGTATTTCGTGTCACAGGAATGGTTAATGAAATGTAACAAATTTTTTTCAGGTGAAGTGATTCAATACTATAAAGCGTTTGGTTCTTTTTGTCTTAAATATTCTGTGGCCATTGCAGTAGCTAAAATTACAAAAAATTTACTTTTAAAATATTACATGCAAAATATTTTTCGTCTCCAAATGTAGTTTAACTTTTTAACTTTTCTTGGATTCAGATATGTGTCTGAAAATACGAAAATAGTTCAAATGGTATTTTATGCCAAATCTTTTCTCCAAGTGATAGATCATCCACTTTCGTCTTGAAAGGAAAACGTCTTGCACAAAGAGGTTCCATAATCCTTTACACGTAAGATTTTTTTATATCTGTTCTAACCAAACAATTTAATATTTGTACAAAACACATTAACAATATACATGCGGGTTTGGTAAGCAAGCGATTTCTAGTACGTGCTTCTGCACGAAATGTTAACAAAAAGTAAAAACGCAATCATTGTCTCTTTTCTGCATCTGTGCAATGATATAATTGAACAAGAGATTAACAGAAAATATTGTCATGCAGAAGATTAAAGTTCGTGCTACCACAACGTTGAAATAAGATCGAAACACTGTGTTGTTAATAACTAAAGATTAACTGCTATCAGTCCGAATATTAAGCTCTTTCATTTATTCATTTTTGTTCCCACTTTTCTGTTTCGGGAGGGTTGCGGGTAGCAAGCATAAGAGGACTCGAAATAGCTCACGGTCAACTGCAATCTCTGAGAATTACTGGTCCCACACCAACGCGTGATTAAGTAAGGTCAGACAGGTAATCACACCACCTGGTTTTTGGTCGAAATCTGGGCCGCTTTCCGGTGGGTGGAGCTAGCAGGCCTTGACTTGGCTTGCCTGCAACTGGAATCTAGTGATGTTCTAGTTTGCAAGTGCCAGCTTGACAAACCGTTGCTATGGGAACATTTGTGTAGCAACGGCCTTGCATTGAGTCTATTGCAAGCGCAGACACGCAGCAATTACTACACCTGACTAGGAGAGACTATGTATTGCGCTATCACGTTTTCTTAACGGGGCAGGATGGACGATAATTTTGGTTCCCTTTCCTCCACAAAAAGCCAGGTGTATGAGATGAGTAGCTAAACTTGATCCCTAGTAACTTGAATGATTGGTTTGTTGTTTTATATGAGTTATCCAATACGTAGAAAAATTGCTAAAAGCCACCATGCAAAGAATTGATCAATTGTCAGTGGAAATTAGAATAAATGAAAATACAATGCCGAAAGAATTGATTAGATAGTCACTGTGTCACATAGGATTGATGGAAAGACAATGGAGGTCATCATGTCAACCAACTCCGTTTGAAACGTGTTGACAAGTGCTAAAAACAACGTTTGGCAAATAAAACAAGCATCAATAGAAAAACAAGCAAAAACAGAGCACGGTGAGAAATTATAGATGAAAAGAGCATGCCTATGTACACGTGGAGTGGATCTTGTCTCATTGAGGAAATACAGTGTGGTCAAAATTTATTAGACAAAGCATGAAGCTTAAAAGATATAAAGTAAAAATTGGATAGAAAATTGTATCCATGAAATTGGACATGTACAAGAAAGCGTAACAAATCAAGAATGAAAAGTAGGCCACAGAATGTAACAACTTAGATTATTCAAATTACTACAACCAGCAAAGTTAGCATTGTGTTCCTCAAGTAGTGAAATCATACGTAAGCACAGGCAACATATAGAAATATCCCAAGCAAATATACAGGTTTACTTTGATTTGTAAATATTACAGTAGCTTTGATTGTGTATATTGTTTTTTTTCACTTTGTTCTTTGTTCCAAAGCGCTTGTGCATATATTTGGGGAGAACAATAAACCTGATGTCAATTTTGCACGAACCGCATATTTAATGTGATTGCGTGAAGTTGAGACACTTGTTAGCTGATTTGCTGCATTTGTGAAAAGACCTTAATTCAAATGCTTTTTACATCGAAGGTTTGAACCAAGAATAGTTTCGAAAGAAATCTTTATCACTCAAGTAGAAGATCATGAACGACACATTGCTCTCCACGTTAAGTTCATCTTCAGCTGAAACAACTGAAGCGATTGTGGTGGATTCGAAATATCCCTATGCTCTTGGTATCTTCATGTTCGCTGCAGTTTTACTTGATTTATGGTTGCTTCTGTTAGTGCTCAACAAACTTCAACAACGTAAAGCACGTCTCTGTTGCACAGGTAATTGTTTAAAAATCTTTGACGTGCAAATACAAATCACAAAAAAGGCACAAATTTCTACTGTACCTCTGTACTCTAAAAATACATGTTATTCTGCAATCATTAGATATTGGTCGTCACTGCTTTCAGAATTAGCATAAACATGGTTTAAATATATCTTGACATTGATTTTGCGCTAAAAGTGAGTCGGTGCCGCACTTTCAATTTTCAGTTATAGTGATGTAGTAAATCAAAAAAAATTACATCCTTCCAAGAGCACTTTTTATATTTGGATGATAAGTATGCGCTTCGTACTTTTGTTATAATTTTTCAGATTAGAGATGTTGTTTTGCTTTTATGTGCAGTTCAACACGATTTAACCATGTTGTTAAAGGCTATTAATGTTTTCTTGAGTTTCAATCTACAGCTTAAAAACAAGTAACTTCGTTAATGTAAGAACATTTGACTACGCATCTCGTCTCTTATCTGACCAGGGTCGTTGCTCAGACCACCTGCATTTTCTAACTTGAGCAATCATCTTGGTTAATGAGATATAGTTTACTTTTCAGATTGCAAAAGAACATCACAAACTGAAGAAAGAAACGAGCGCATTCTCTACTGGTCTTATCTGACAGCGATGACGTCAGTCATACCTTACTTAGTATCAAACGTCCCGTTTTTCTTAGACTGCTACAAGAACAAACATAACTTGTTGGTTTTCACTGCACTCAACGCTGTTTTTGGCAGCATTTTAGTTTTTTCAGCATACTTCATTTTGTGGTTTAAAGTGCACATGGCTTTTTACTTGTGTCCCTGGATGAAAGACAGCGTTAGTAAAGTCGAAAAGTTCATTCATTACTCTGTTGTCGGTCTCCTCGGAGTTCTTACAATATTTGGAAGGGTTTACCTTTCCTTTGAAATGTGGCCCATATTTGTGAGACGTAATTGTCCCATTCACGACGTCATAGACTTGAACACAAAGCTGTATTATTTGGTGTCTGCATGTTCTGCCATTTTTCATGTTCTACATCTCTTCTCTTTGCTGTATCCTGTATTCCGTCATCGAAGACGAATGGCGAACGATAACTTTGACGCCACATCAGTGATCAAGAAGCTCAAACGATCAGTTGCTTTGACCGTGACCGGGATTTTTTTCGAATTATTTTACATCTTAGTCGTGATAGGAAGTGTAAGTTCAAGTAATAGCTCGGTATTTGTAGTGATGTTCACAATACACACGATTGGAATTTTAGTTGTTTTGATTTTGTCGCTAAACTAGAATTTGCAAAACCTTTTTTTGCTGAATTAATAAACAAGTTCTTGTTTATGGCGTATGTAGATAACACTGGAATTTCGAAAAACAGAACATCACCTTTTTAAATTGCGTGAATGCGTTCGACAATGCCGACAAATGTCGAAGTATTTGGATCCATCAATTTTCTAGTGTGATTTTGTCTTTAAGCAGGAACACCTGAGATAGCAAATTAAAGGGTTATTACTTGGAAGGTCTAAAAAACTCCAAGCTCCGTTGGTTTTGGTTGTTATTGTCGAAAGTGGTAATACCTCAATTTCGTCAGATAGCCTGAAAAGACATGTCTTCAGCACGCATCAGCTTATGGGACACTAGACGACTTTGAACTTTTTATCCTAGTTAGATGTGAGACGTGCTTTTGAGGAATTGTACCTATAGGTGAAAATATAAAGTTTGGGTTGTTTCGCGATAACACCGGTGTGAAATGATGGAAATGCTCGTAATAACAACTGAGCTACCGGGACCAAGCCTGCCAACTTGGATAGCGGATCGTTTACATTGTGTTGATGCGAAATATTTTCAGCTTTTTTTCAGAATTGTGTAAAGCAGCGTATTGCCATCTTTTGGTGAGGAACATGTTGTCGAAAAGCAAATATTTCATGTAAAAAAATAAGTTTTGTTTTTCAGAATACAAAAACAATCTTGGAATTTTCAATAGGTGTCCACAAGAAATAGAAACTATTCTTCACACAGGTGAAGAGTTTGAATCAATCAGCAATTTTTAAAATAAGAAATCGATTTCGCGTAACAATGCGCATCTTCAGTCTGACAGTATTATTCAAAGAAAGTCTTATTGAAATATTTCTAAAACCATAAATGTTGTTTTGATAGCATAATATTTTCGCAGCTAATTGAAGGAGTATGCCATGTACTGTATGAGGTTCAGGATAAATTCATTATTTTTGTTTTTTACAAGTTAGCACAGATTCACAGTCACTACAGAATTCCGCCAATGTTTCACGCTAGTTGTGATACCATCGTAATTTCATCCTTGTCTTCTCACAACCGAACTGTACGTTTTTCTGGGAGTGGTCACAATCACGGTCAATCGCAGTGCTTTATTTGAAGAAACGAACTATGATTTGTAAAATTTTTAGGGATATCTATAAAATTTATACTTCAGCGCAGTAAATTCAAGTTTCTTTCAAATCCAAAGGTAATTAACAATTGCCGATAAAATTATTCGGAAACTTTGTCGATAGAGTAACGAAAACGATACAAACGACATATTGCAAACGTTTCGATTACTCCTGTTATCATCATCAGTGAATTTTATGATAACAGGAGTTATCGAAAAGTTTGCAATTTGTTTGTTTGTATCGTTTCCATTGGCAGTGATTTTCATTATAAGGCTATTTAGCACTTCTGCTTTTCGTGTACGAGAGTAAAGAACTTCGTTAAAATTTTTTGGTAAAAGGAAGTTTTAACATTTAATAGGATGACATCAGAAAACATTACTTAATGTGCAAAATAAGAACAAATGGTTTTGTGGTTCGCTGTTCATTTTGCTGTTGTAATCTTTCTTCACCGTGGTAGGTTGCCTGGTTTGCATTTGGCATTGAGGTGTTCAAACGAATTTCTGCTGCACAGAAAGTGTTCATTGTGTGAGGTTGTAAATTCTGTTCACTTGAAGTTGGCCTTTTGCTTACAGGTTGACATGGTTTCGTTTCTTTTGTTAAGACGTTTTCGAGTGGTTGTCTGTTTCTTGACACTCTGTTTATTTACTTTTGTCTGTAAGAACACAGGGAGTCACACATGTACGCTTGCACTTTAATGTAAATAAACCATCGTAAACTGTGGTTACGTCTTTCCATGTTAGTTCCTAAATGATATCGGAAAGTGTCGACTGTCATCGCATCCTTTATTTCAGATGCTGCGCTTGTGTTTGTGTATCTGTTTATTGCATCTGTCTTTGCAAGGGCGGATCCAGCCCGTAAGTTTAGGGGGGGCGATTTCAGTAATATTTGGCAGTCAAGTGTCAGTTGGCAGTCAAGTGTCTTTCCTAATTGTAAAAATTCATGGTGAAAAACGCTACTTTCGTGGGTTTTAGGGGGGGCGATCGCCCCAATCGCCACACCCTGGATCCGCCCCTGTGCCTTTGTGGGAACTCGCTACGAGAGCAAAGAGATAACTCTTTGTTTATGATCCGTAGTTCACCTTTGCTTGGTGGACAGCGTTTTCCACCTGGCGTTTTTCACCAAGTGACTCTCCTCTCGGAATCGTTCCGGTTAAACTGCTTTTGAAATCTTTGATGTTGCGCTTTTCTGCACAGTTACCGTGAAACTGCAACTTACTTTCAAGCTGTTTTTTACTGAAAGTGTTGTGACATCGACTGCTAGGAGGGTAGTGACATTTTTCATAAACTTAAAAATGTTTTTTTTTTAATTTGGGTATTTACTTTTATGCCGTGAAGTGAGCAAAAGCAAATGATTTTAAGCTGGTTTTTCTTTTTGCGCAGTTTGCTGGTTGCTTGTAATTGATCGCAGCTTCAATTCGAATCCATCACTCTGTAAAATGCATTAAGTGCAGTCTGTCCTTCTATAAGTGGATTATGTATATTTAAGTTTACTAATGAAAACCATTATGTCTTGGTAAACATACTGTTGAAAACTATTTTAAACCGTCGCATTAACTCACTAAGTAATGCATAAGAATTGATATATAATCGCATGTGGTGTTTGGAATGAAAATTGATCTGCCTTTGTGTGTATGCTGTTTTTTAATTTTTCTGAATCCCTGTATTGGAGTATTAAATAATGCATACCATACCTTCTCTGTCTAAACTGCCGCAATGATCATGACGTATGTACCGCTGGGTCAGGATCGGTCCTGTCTCAACAACACCCCTATTATGCGTATAATCATCAATACCAAAGCGGATAAACCCAATAAGAGAAGAGCACACGCACTGAGGCATAACGGTGATGTGCAGTGCATGACGACTGCACAACCAATCGGACAAATTCTTCCAAAGGTCGGGTGAACTCGATAGCAACGTCCAGCGCCATTTCCATTGTGTGATCTTGTTTCAACTTCAAATATTTAATGCATAATTGAGTAAAGATCATGCTTTTTGTCACGCCTGTTTTAAGTTGAAACCAGTATAAAAGAAAATGGTTCTGCTTTCAATTTTCTGTAAATTGAGGAAACACTGACTTAGGCTGGATTTATAATGGCCCACGTTGCTAGCGTATGTTGCTCACCATTTGAAAGCAGTGGTTACTGTTACAAATCATAAAATGATTTAATCACGACTATGCAATCAAGAACACTTTTGAAGTGCAATATTGTAGAATGTCAGATAACAAACTTGCTGAAACAGATGCCCAGTATCAAGCATTGCAAAGGAATGACTGTGTTGTTTGAAAGAGTTGTTTTATTTCTGCAAAAAACACACTTACAACTAAAAGTATAAAATCCAATGAATAACTCCTTACGGTTTTTCATGGGTTATGCACTGCCATCATCAAAGCTGCACATTGTTATATACTGAGATGACATCAGAAGATAATTGAGCATAGGCACATGTCGATACGTTTGAAAAGAGAAATACGCAAAGACCTGGTTGTAATATGATTCTTTGGAAAAACAGAGCTGCATTATAACGAGCCATGTAGAGGCGTCCGGAAAACTGTAAAAATAGTGTTTCTCTGTTGAGGAAGATTGCACTAATATGTGATATAAGCTATGCCTGTCCATCGGAAATATTACAACCAGATGTTCGAATTAACTTTTGGAAAATCGAAAACGTACAAATGTCAATATTTACCTTCAATGCGAAAGCTGCTAAGCTGCTGTGGATGTGACCAATGGCAAGTCCTCCACGCTACTCGCAAGTGCATATATGTGCGGTAGAAATAAATTGTCCTCGGCATAGCAACCAAAATCAAAGCTGGAACTCACGAGCTATAAAATATGATGTTCTTCTTTAACAATGACCAACAAAACAAAAGCAATGTACGTGCGGGTCTCCAGACTTTAACGAATGGAAAATGAATTAAAAAGCGGACGCCTGGCAAACCTATAACCGCGAACGTCGCCTTGAAACGACAAACTCCTAGCGTAATTTAAAAACAATTGCTTGATCAAGACATATTTTTTTCTCGGATAAGTAAAATAACATTATTTTTATATACTTCTGATCAGATGCGCTTCACTTTCGTATCAGCAACAGTACTTAATTAGTCCACAATGTATTAAACCTTACATGGCAATGACGGAGATGTTGGATGCCGTGTTAGACACCATGGCAAGCTAAAAAATGTAGCATGCTCCACCTGTTTGCACACATAAGCAGCAATAGAAATGAACAACCAAAGAACTGCCGCGGTAAGAAATAAAAATTAATTTACACTGGCACTGCTTGTGATGCCATTAACATTTACATAACAAACTTTTTTAGTCATATTGCGCGCTGCTACATCAAAAATTTGGCAAGAAGAATTATTCAGGTTCATGCGTTCCTCCAATCCCTTTCACCAAAACTCCTCATTTTTGTTGTTCTTGCAAACAATTCGGCACATGAATTAAAAGTATAGATTGTTTTGCAGTTAGTCAGGGAGATCACAAATGTCTGGCTACAACATTGACCAGAATAAGTGGCGCCAAGCCGGAACAACCGAATAAATGTAAATGGAATTTTTGATTAGAGCTTCACAATTAGGCCCTGCGGATGAAACAAGTGACGGGCAATCCAGAAGAAAGCAGCATGCTGCTTCCTGAAATAGAATTCTAATAAAAGATCAAACTTCTTAAGTAGCTTTCGCTTTCGGGAATCTTGAAATACGGCTTGACTTGCTTTTGCGCAGGTAAAGTTCTATTTAATTATTTTTTAATTGTTTCCTTAGAATTTCTTCCGCATTTCGTGAAGTTGAATAACACATTGCCTCATGTGCAAGAACATTTCACTTTAATTTGTCTCAATCGTAAAAATGATCAGTTAAAATATTCCAGGTTATTGTTGGAGAACTGTAATCATACCGAAATGCTTTAAATTCCGCGTGACTACTTTTCTTATTGAACTTTGCACAACCACAAGTCGCCAGTCGATTGACCTGGAGAGCTGTTCAAACCCTGCAACGTTGCGGGAAGTCATGCAGTTTAGATTTTACAAAACTAGAAAATTTTTGATTTTGGGTTTTTGTGGGTGACGTCTCAATGTGTTTACGCATTTCAGGCCGAGGTCACGAGACCCTATGCACCAACGCCAAGAGCCAGTTTTTTGACTCAATGGTGAGTGGAAACTAGGCTATAATACGAGTCTTTATAGAGTCATTGACTGACTTATAGCGTTTCTTTGTAATGTTTCTGGTTCGAAAATTATGGCAACAAACAATGTTTCGCTAAATAATTAGACGGTTTTTTAAGCACAAGTTTGTTTTTTTGTCATAATTCGCCAAACAGAAACGCTAGATGCCAATTCGCGAGGAATCGCTCCTCGTAATTTAAAAAAATATTTATTTGCAATTTGTGAAATAATTACGCGAGTGCCGTACATGGTGTATTTCAATGTGTAACAGAGCAGCATTTTGGCATGAAAACAACGTAAATCACAAACGTAACCCTCTTATGACCGCAATGCAAGAAAAAGGGAGTTTGTATTGCCGAAGATTTATTGGACAATTTTAAATGAAATAGGAAATGTGCGGTTCAGTTGTGTAAGATTGGAGTGGCTTATCACATCAGGCATTCATGACGAAGTACACAGTATCTTCAACACAATTGAATGCAATTTTTCCTTTCAAAAGTTACATTTAGTCACCGCAAAAGAAATAGAGTAAATATCCCTTGTGACAAAAGTGTTTTCGTTTGTGTATGTCTGTACTGTGTAGGTTTCTTATAATTACGTATTTGAGCGATTCATCTAACAACAAAATTTTAGAAAAGACTTCAACTTTCTGTGACGGTTTCCAGTACTGTACATGCTGCATCTTTAAGTTACAATCTTGCACTTCAAAATGTATGACCGGAAATTATGGTGGTTTCCTTATTTGTGTTTGCATTTATAAATCTTTAGGTCTTTTAAATGCACCTAAAAGAAGGATATTATTTTTTAATTGAAGAAAATTGAAAATTAAACTTTATCTAAATTGGCATTGATAATGGTTAGCACAAACTTTCAAGCAGAAATACGAAAGTCATGGTTTGTCTAGATTTATGTTTTTCATCCCTTCCTGAGAAAGAAAATTTACAACTGAAATTCAAACTGTGAAGTCTATTGAAATATTTTCATGTCTCTCTTTATGACCCGTAAACTTTCAACTGAAAAAAACAAATATCATTTAAGTCACTTTGTTTTCTTTAACAGACAATTCACAAGACAGGAGCTACTCACGCATTCTACTGTACAGAAATTCATGAAACTTGCTTAACGGGTGAAAATGATCAAACGCACGAACGAGCCGCTGAAACCATGATTGGCTAAAGATCTATTGCTTTTTTCGTAAGACACAATAAGCATCTAAAAATATTCATTTTTGATCAAACGTACTCCTTACGCACTTTTTCCTATCGCTTTTTCTCAGAAGTTTTTTCTCTGGCGTCATCGCCATTAGAAACTGATAAACATGAAAAATCAACATGAAATACGAAGATGTTTTAGCTAAATTCTGATGGGCCTTGTTTTATTCAGTAATCTGCACTTGCATTTCAAAACCAACCGAACTTTTTGAAGCAATGTAACTTGCTTAAAGATTTTTTGACGTTTAGGAACTAATAGAAAAATTAAAGAGAAAAAAAATTGAAGAGATATTAAATCAACTTAGTTCATTGCTAGTTCACTACTTGATCACCAGCAACAGTGCAATAGAAAAAAAATCATTCCATGATTTGTAATCGTTTTTGATAAAACGTCACGAAACAATTGGTTGCCATGTTGACCCGGAGACAATTGTCAGATAACAATTTTCTTCATGCTGTTGTCAGGATGTTTAAGAAATTGCGAATCTCGTAATAAAAGTGCTCTGTGCACCTCAGGAACTAATATCGTTGCAAAAACTAAGAAAACGTGCATACGTTGTTTAGCGAAAAATTGGATTGAATTATATTTTAGAAATTATGGTTGAACGTTGTTAAATAAGCTGTGGAATATTTGTTCATAATTGGACATATAATAATGACCCGAAGAGCAATCAAAAGAGCGCCACTCTTTGACTCAGTTGGGCACGCGAACGAAGTTTCTCTTTCTCACAAGCATTGCAAAATACACCAACTTGGGCCAATATTTTCATGTGCTTCCCCTTGGGGATTACCCTGTGGCGCAATCACAGTTCACTCCATTGCTTTACATAAATATTCGGAAATAACTCTCGTTTGATGCAGAAAAGAGTGAGCTTGAAGAGCGTTTGAGTCTGATGTAGTGAATATACGGAAGATTTGTGTTGCTGTGAAGTTCCTTGGCGTTTACACTGTGTTAAAGTTCCTATTATAACAGTCACAAAAATGTGCAGGCAAGACATGACCTATTGCTTGATGGACAGGAATTGCTTTATCTTCCGTAGATGCATTTTCTGTTTGCAATAGCAGAGTATAAAGTGTCCTAAATTTTGTTCTATTACTGTATCATTAATTGGCTATATCTCATTGCCTAGTTCATTCCTTCGATGAAAGCAAGTGTCACTACATAGGTCGTTTGAACTGATAAGAAAACTAAAATAGATTCAGGTTCGTTACTGTGAAAGAACACAAATGGTAATCCGCCAAGACGCATGTTTCATTGCTCACTTGAAATTAGACGCATGAGGACTGGGCTGCAACCATAGATTATTTTTTGTTCTTTGACGAATTGCAATCAAAATATATAAGTTGATAACTTTCGGTTCATTTGCAGATCTGAAGTTAAAAAAACAAAGAATGATGTGTGAACGTCAGCTTAAAGTAGCTAAAGACATTTTAACAGAACTGCGTCATAGATTTTCATTGCCTAATGAAGCTACTTATTCATTCAACGATTCAAGATATCACTCGTTTAAAGGAGATTTCAAGAAAAAAATTTCCATATTTTTTGATAAGCATAAATATAAAAGACCTTGGATTGCTTCAACTCAACTAAAGTTCAGAAAAGTTGAA
>JGI24159J19872_10001416_pt1 | contig 26275 bp, 10 predicted proteins | sample Ectturendosymbi4_FD_19872 | JGI IMG/M metagenome (IMG submission 19872)
TTTCTCAAAGAGTAATTTGCGAAGACCTTTACAACATTATAAAATTCTTGGAGTGCGTTGCAGATGCAGAAATAATATTTTACATTTGAGAAAATAAACAATTATCTCTAAATTTAAATTAGCGCCACGGGACACGCCAATCGCTTTTATGTTACGCTTTTCAAAGGGCAATGCTACTGTACATCTTAACTATTCGTTTACTGTTTAAAGTAGGGGTTCCCAACCTTTTCATGAGCTCGTACCACCTGGGCACCCCATATTGTCAACGCGTACCACTTTTTCCAGAACAACTCATTTGATCGAGTCTTAGTTTATTCAGAAGAATAATATACATAGAAATAACAACAAAATACCACAACTAAATTTAATGAGATTTTTCGTTTTGTTTACCTTCAACCAATTGGTCGATGCGTGGCGTAAACTTTCTAACAGAGCATCGAAAGTCATAATGTTACGAAACAATAGGAATAGCAGGCTAGAGAAAAATTTATTTATTAAGAAACAAAGCCCGAAACGTAAACTAGAAAGCTGTGAATCCAGGTTTTTGTGAAAAATGGAAGTTACTCGCGTACCACCTGAAAGACTTTAGCGTACCACTAGTGGTACGCGTACCACTGGTTGGGAACCCCTGGTTTAAAGTTTACGAAGCCGTAAAAATTGATAAGTTTTGCGTTTGTGCTCCATGCGCTGCGTAAAGGGGCACCAACCGAAATCATTTCCTTTATTGTCAATGCAGGAAATAGGCTCAGAGCTTGGTTTACGAGAAACGTTGCCTCTACATGTTTGTGTTTGCTGGAAGCGTCAGAGCAAGCAACACGTCACCACACATGTGTTTTACACAAAGGAGACACAACAAAAATAACATTAAAAAAATAAACTCGACACAAGCAGACTAGTCTTTGCGCATCATGTACTCCCATTCGTCTACTTTGATAAAAGTAAATGACGGAAAAGGCACAATTTTTACGATTTTCATGGTGAACATATATCGCTAGGGTTTAACGGAATCAAATATCATCATCACTGCTCTCTAAATTGATGCATCCTTACCTTAGTTCTTTCTTTATTAAGAACCTCCTTTTGGTTCACGTTTTTCCTCTTGAATCAGAGACTTGTGGTGGAATTTCTGCATTTTGATCTGATTATATTAGTGGTTCCTGTTGTATGCGTGACATAACGCGATGCCCTTAAGGTGTTACGTGAATAGACCTACTTTCTATTTTACTTCACAAAAGATATAAGCCTATTCACAGCTATAGTTTTTAGTCACCGGGTTCTGTCAGTAAATTCCTAAATTTTTGTGTACTTTCCTTGTTGGTCTTGAAAACAGTTCTTACAACCATTTTGTTCCTGTAACATTTGCGTCAATTCTGGTTTTCCAAACATTTGATCCAATGATATTTGCTATGGAATGAGTTTTCCACAAGGAAGGTGGTGCGGGGTGAAAGCACGGGACCCACAAATGGCCCGCGATCATAAAATGTTTGGGAACCACTGGTTTAAAGGAAGCTTTTACAGCAGCCTTATTTTAAAAAAGGATAATGTATGTCGTAAATTTAATAAACTTGTGCTTTAACCTGGGATTATCTTGAGTTTATTGTCTTTGCCCGAAAAACCTGCACAATAAAAACAAGTAATGAAGCAACCCGAAAATAAATATCATTCAAATAAAAAACAGCTTGGAAAATTCTTGCTTATTTTTCATTAAATTAAAACCCGTTTTTTTTGAATAAATAGTTCTTGTCAAACGTTTGCATATCATTCGTCAAAAAGGTTTATTTCAGGTGAGTTTACTGCAACATGACCTTGCTTCTAACGACAAAAAGCAAAAGTTGTGTACTTTTTCCGAAATGTATAAACACACTGAAGCACCAAATATTCATTGAAATGATGCCGAACAAAAATGCTTTTGCGTAATGCTTCATATTTCACTGAAATAAGCAATGACATTTAGAAGCAAGTAAAATCACTCAACTTCTTTTCAGGTAAGCTAAGAGCGACAACTTTAAGAAATACATTCGACGTTTCGTGTTAAACGGCCGAGCATTGACTGTAAAAACGAAATCTATTTTCGAATAGGGTAGCCGAGAGTGCAAGTCCTCATCAGCATCAGGTTCTGTTGTATCTTAGTAGGACATATGATGCCACAGTAAGATAAAATATATTGTTAAAAATAGTAAAAAGCCCCGGCTCAGATATCTTACCTATTTTGGGGCTCAAATAAAGGCCCTAGGCCAGGGTTGCACAACCTTTTCGCTATTGCCGATCGTACTACGTTTATTTTTGTGAAATACGGCCGCCAGTGAGTTCAAGATATTTTTAGTTTTTGCATAGCTTCTGTTCTTCTTCCACACATTCAGCTCAGCCTGCTTCCATACATCTGTTTGGCCGTCTTTTTGCTAATAATCCTCATCTAATAGTCAAAGTGTTTTATTGATGCAGAGCGGCCATGATTTATATTTTATATTACATGTGCACCACCACATAAAATTTTATCGAGGACCGCAGATTGTGCACGCCTGTTCTAAGCAACACGCATTCCATATTCGCTGATAGTTGAGCTACTTCTTGAAAAATCTGAACAGATTTCCGTTCGTCTTTTGAAGGTGTTCACGAACAAACATAACAGTCAGGAGCAGTGACACAACTGACGGTGGCAGGGATGCGCACGTCCCATCCTGGCAAGCTAAATGTAAACACCGGACTGCAACTCAGCTTATATTTTGGCATTTAGTATTCATTTGGTTTCATTANGTTGTTGCTTTTTTGCGTTTGTCGNAGTTTTGAAGTGTTTTTCGGTGATTGAGTTTTTTNTAGAGCCATNCAAATCCGAATTCACTATCATTTCTCACATTTTATCTGAGTGTTGGCCAGTGGGTCCCCTACGATGATCAGTGAGCCCCGTTCAGCTAAGCTTTCCCCCCTGGCTCAAACCTCAAGTTACGCCACAGGTCAGGAGAGAAATCAACAATGTCTTGCTCAGCTAAATGTATCAAGCCTTTCAACAGCCGAAAAATGTTTTAATGTTTCTTGACTCGCAAGCATCTTAAAACTATTTGTCAAGATCTTTTTTAAAATGGCCAATAAGTTTCAGATGCTTTTTTCAAAAGCTGTTAACGTTTATGATATAATATCTATTCTACTCATGACAAAACTTCGTTTTAGCAAACATCGGTAATTTTAGTCCGATACATTATGTTTTACAGACGGCCTGTGGCTAACCTTGGTTTTTGGCTTCGGTAACAGCACCTTTGTGTGCATAGCTTGTTACTGCAGTCCAGGGTTCGGGAGCGTAGGGACCAGTGGTGCCCGGCCCCCCATTTGAAATCGGTGTCCCCCATTTCACGTTTGTTCTCCCGGTTGCTGCATACATCCAATACTGTATTTTAAAAGTGTGGCCCCCTTTTGGTTTTTGGCCCCTCTTTCTGGTTTTTGGCCTCCCCTGCTGCTAAATCTTGGCGACGGGCCTACTCGCGAGACAGATGTGGCTCTTTTGATGACGGCATCTGGCTCCTTGATATTTTCTTGACACGATTGTTACGAATGAAACTTTTCCTGTAATTTTCCATCTACCAGACTACAAAGCCATCAGCAACACCATGCAGCACCAGAAGTCGCATTAACAGTAAGAAGCACGTTATTAAAGAGAAAATTCAGACATTTGCCATTGTTTAAAATTGTTGGTTTTGCTTAAAAACGCACACGTTCATTAGTAAGTTAGTTGCATTAAGTGTTGAAAAATATTATATGGCTCTCACGGAAATACANTTAAAAATATGTAGGTTTCATGGTTCCCTTAGGCATAGAGGTTCCCGACCCCTTCTGTAGTCTGTATGTACATTCTCTAAGTCTTGCACTTNGCGATCAGATTCGACTCTTTCATCCTTGTGGCGCCTTGACACCATAAAAAGATTATAATTTCGATGTCATGACGTTAGCAACAAGACAAGCAGTGCTTGCTAAACAGTATTTATACTGAAACTGTGAGACTTTATATCACGCAAAACAGTTGCTTGTCAGCAATGCAACCCAGTATCCCCCCGGATCATGCACGTCACATGCTTGGTGACATTGCGATATCCATAAATTGGCGAGTGGAGTGCAGCACGATTGATCACAATCCATTTAAGGCTTTTTGTCATTTTGGATTATGCGACATAAAACCAATGGGAGGAACCAAAACGTGTTAAATAATGTGTAGGCAAATACGAATCGAAACTTGTGTTCAAAACAGTTCAAACTCATCATAAAGAGCAGAATAATTGATATGCCAGTCAACAACACTTTTACGGGGCGGAAGACGTTGGCTCGTCTTTAAGCGCATGTTTGCCTTATTTTATATATTAAAAATTAACAGCAAAAAATTTAAATGGCTGTAGGAGTTTCCCGCGACAAGTTGCATGATATACTTCTCAGTGGTTTTAATTAAAACGTATCTTTCAAAGCTATATTATCGTAATAATTATTACTTCTCAACATTAGCCCATCAGAAAATCTACGTTGTTTTCGTGTGTAGGTCATGTACTTCTACCCTGTGGTTACTCATGGGTTGGTGAAGATAGCACGAAAAAGTTTTTTAAGGACGTGCGTGTATCTCTGAGAAAAAAACAAGTTTTGTCTTACCCGAACCCGAAAACAGAAAAAAGATAGATTTCATTGTTCAAATTACGCAACGCAAATGATTTGACACAAGCGCTAGATGGGGTAGTTACTCCACCTCAAAGCAAAAGTGACATTACTTTCGTACATTCATAACAAAATGAAAGAACATCAACATGCAGTCCATGTCGTTATCCCTCAGTTTGCAGTTGCACAGCATCAGCAGCGAAATGTGTTTCGCCACTAGGCCGTCAGCATTATCTTCAACAGTTTAGCTAAGACTACAAAAAATGAATGTTCAAGTTCGTAAAAACGTAGTGCGGAAACATGTTTTCTCGCGTGGAATGCACTTCTCTCTATTCATCATCGCGTTACAAACGTGTGTTATGTCCATTTTCAAGTTAGAATGTAAAAATTATAGTAACTTCAACGCGGTAGTATGCAACATTCAGTTTTGTTTCAACTGACTCCATAAATTTCCTTCAAAGAAAACTTAAAATCAATTTTGAAATGCCAGTAACTTTTTTGTACACTCCGCAAACGTTACATATCTGTAGTGATCATTTTCAACACTCTGAAGTGCAATGTGTAATTATTTTTTGTGGCAGTCTTTACATTTGGGCGTTTCTTAAATACCTGCTGACAAATTGCAACTTAGATGTTTTGCAAAAATGCGTTTTGCTTTTCTTCTGAGGAAGATAGCTTACTTGCAATCGTACTTTGGCGTGCATGATACGTCATTTCAACTCAGCTCACAACGACCCAAGCCTTGCTGTATGCTCAGATCATTGGCGCGACACTCGCCTAAGTGGAAAATATGACCAGGCACTACTTGTAGGCCTAATTATAAAATGAAATCAGAAAGCATGAAGTTGTGTCCTACGATTACCCTTGGTTTACGTACTTCAAAACGAACAAAAAAGACGACGCAGAGAGAAGAGTATTTGGCAAATCTACATGATGGCAGATTAACTGTATTTTAGCAGAAAGCAGAGAGACCATAGGATGCGGTAAACATACTTGTATCTATTGAAATTATCCTGGCAAGTTCTTGGTGGTAACTATGAGGTGTGCCGTAAATTTTGAAGTAGTAATTAAATTGTCAGAACAAATTTGATTTAGAGGTATTTTTTGTTTTACTGCCCTTGACTCAAACGAAGTCTGGATAAATGTTCATTTCCATATATTTCCTAAACTGCTTCAATAAAAAAGTGTTTGCAACGGCACTTTCATTTCTTGCGCAGCACGACCAGTCAAGACGGTCCGGTTATGGAAACTCCAGCTTAGAATTACCTCCATCGACGTATGCAGAGTGACCGCAGAGGTGGCGTGAAGGAAGTAACACCCGTCTGCCCGTGATATGAACGTGGGAAATCCTTTGTCGACAAACCGCAAATATGGCCAACAACGCACGATCAGCCGACTTGTCAGACACTCCCATGCGCGAAAAGACTTCGGTTTGAATTTGAACTATTCTAATCGAAATACATTTAAGTACTGTATTACATCATATCTTAAACGTGCTTCAGTTCAAGATATCGTTCAAAGTATCCCACATCACAGAACTTACCGACCAGTAGCATGCTCCTTATAAATGAAAGTATATGAATAGTTTCAGCAAATATTCAAAGACTGTAAACTGATGCTCTTCCGCAACAACATGGCACATACGTATATACCAAACTGTTGCAACAGTATATGGTTGGTTTTTCTTTGCTGTCAGTTGAAGATCAGCTTAAACCACCGATAGTAATTGTTTCAGGACACTTGGACCTTTGGTGCTGTATTGTCTGAGTATGGATTTCTTCATTCTTGTTAAAACTTTTGACCGGTCACAAATCATTCTTCCACGAAAAAAGTATTTTAATACAAAATAAAATGCTTGTTCGACGCATTGCATATAGTCCTACACATGATGGTAATACATCTGCTCCAAACACTTGGAGGCGTTCACGTCTAACTCAGAGCACACACATCACGCTGAGAAACGCATATTTACAGTCTTTTCACTGACGATCCGCCAGTGGGTTTACTGCGTTAATGACGTAAGCAATGAAAACGTAGGAGATTATAGGTCATACCAAGCGTACCAAGCAGCGGGATGATTTTCTCAACAGTTTCAACGTTCGTACGCTGCTGAAATCATGAAATGTAATCTATCTGGATGATAATCAGCATGTTGCAACAGTCACGAAGGCCTCACCTTGCTGAACAGCCCAACCTTCTTGTTTCACCATTCTCGAATTGGGGCTAATACGATGTTCTCATTCACGAATTGTTACGTAAAGTTTGATTCACCTCCCACTGCACGTGAAAATCACAGTCAGCGTTCCGTTGGAAGAGATTTGACGTCGAAAATACTCATACAAGGTGGTTATGAAGCTTTAAAGCTTCCTTCAAACAGAAGACACGTTCTTGATCCAAGTGAAAGCTTTACTTAGCACACAAATAATTCTGTAGCAAACACCTGTTCATTCACGTTCGAGAAAGTTCTGTAGAAGAGAAAGTTGAAGTAAAACTTGAAAAGATGTTTTGAGATTCTTTTGAAGGTTTTTCTTTTTCGAAAAGGAATTCCAAATGAACCTTTTCTTGTTACCAATGTAGAAATGTGTTCCTCAAGAAATGAGTAGGTTCCCCAAAACATAATGATTCACAGTAAAAAATTAAAATGGCATTACAAGACAATATTCCTTTAACTGCCCATGTAAACGGTGGGGTAATAGTTAAAAATATGGTTGCACACGAAAATTCGAAGATAATTAAACGAAGGTTAAGCGAAAATTTGTTTATGTCAAGATGAATGCTGAGTTTTACCCCAAGTTTTCTCTAGCATTGGCCTTTACCAAAAACATTCGAGCAAAATTGTGACGTCAGTTGCTTGATTTCAGCAGTTCCTTCCTCGTTTCATTTCAACGAAAAACTTTAAATTATTTCCAACAAATTTAGAAGCAGAACAAGCATGGCAGCTCTACCTTGATTATCAGCGAGATGGAAGGAGCAAGAAAAGATGTAGATTCCACGAGATACCTTTTCATGTCCATATTACCTTTTCATGGTGAATTGCAAACACATGCTGTGGAAGATGTTTTGTGTTGAAGCTTGGCATTTGGTTTGATATATTATTTTCTTTCGGTCGATAAGTGTTCAGTGAACAACAGCTTTCGACAATGTGACGCGTCTCTCAAAATTTGATGTAACACCAACTTTTACCAACGACACCGCGGTAATCTTTTTGAATGCCTGACGTCTTGACTTCCTAAATTCACGGATCCACCAGAATCAGTAGCCTCGGCGCATGTCTTATCAGCTTTCCTCTTTCATTATTGATTTTCTATCTTCCAAGGCACAGAGAGAAAATGACCAGCCAAACTGTCACTGGCGCAGTGACAGAATAATCTCTCCATTGTTGAGCGCAGTGTGACGCATCATGCACGCGACGGCTTCCAATATTAGATCCTTTGATTGAGAATCTCGAAACTAGGTCTCTCGGTCTGTTACGTAACAGTCAAGATTATGATTCTCGGATAGAAATCTCTTTAGCTGCGGGGGTAATGCAAACACAAAACTAACCCATCGATATGAGCGTTGCATGACTTTCGCAGTACTGGCAGGTGATCAGTATTCTACCTGTTCATCCTCTTGTGCCTAAACCTGTGTGTAGGAAAAGAAATGCTTCAACCGTTTTCAGATTGTTCACCCAATGAACCATGCTTTCCAAGAATTGCTGAACCTCTACAACGCTGCGCATTGCGCTGCTATGCATCATGCAACCAGTTCAGACGGGTGTGCGCCTCTTGCTACTGCTTGCATCTTACTTTTAGAGCTGTGGAACGAAGTGTTTTGAATTTACAGTATACAAAACGGGCACGTTTCAAATATTTCAATAGCTTACTTCCATTTATGAAATAAATGAAAATCAAAATATCTTTTATTGCAAGCTTTGCCATTAGTTTTGGTTGATAGGCTAGTCAACGCCCACACTTTTGTCCATTCAGATGACATTTGAATGTATCTATCCTTGTTTCCCGGGTGGTTTACCTACTATAGTATATGAATACGGTTGCAGGGGTGAGGATTATCAATTTATATACTTTTGGCAAAGGTCGTTCATCAAGTGTCGTAAACGATTTTCGTGATAGAGTTTTGCGGTACAACACATTTACTTTCACTTTGAAAAACGATGCTGTCATTCTAACGGACATGCCAGGTTTTCCTCATGCCAGTACTTCAATAAGCTTTTCCGAAACACAACATTTGAATCTAGAGATTCTAGAGCTCATCACTGAAACGTTTTTGAAACCTAAATTAAACGATCTGTTGAATGTCGGAGCAACGGAAGTTGTGTTTATACACTGTTCCTTTTTATTGCAGTTTAATTTTTCTAAACTCGAAAAATTTCGAAAATCTCTTTTTGTTGAAATATTTTTTCCTGTTGAAATTTCACAGTTTCTCTTATTGTGATATTCTTTACCATCACCTGCACTTTTTCAGACGATACGTGTTCAATAATTTTAATCAACTCTGTCGGAATGAGTGAAATGAAAGAGTCGCATGTGATTAAATATTGATTTATCTTTGATTACCCTCCACTGACACTGCCAATCAATACGTACCTGTTGTGAGTTGTACGCAAGTCAAGTACCGTAAAGAAATTAAACGAGTTATTTTAACTAATGGTAAGCTTGCTGTGTAACGTTTTTCAATTTTTTGTTATCTGAGTGATNTTATAAAATCTCTTGTGGACGAAAATTCAAATATCAGTTTACAAAGTTAAGAAGGTTCTAAACAACAGCAAATTGTTTTCTGAACGATCTTCTGGTTTTGCTTTATTTTGCTTGTTGTACAGGTGCATCATTGCTCTACGTAGAGGAGAAGCACTGCTCTATTCTCAGTGTACATCAGTATTTGAACGAGGAGCATGTCTACAAAAGTGAACAGCAACGTGCACTCTAAGCAGATTACGATTTAAGTTAAACCAATTATTTTAGGGGATTTTGACGCCACTAACTGCTTGAATCTTCGTGTAATCCTTTGTGACATCAATAATAAGGCATTTTTGTTCAAATCAATCGTTGTGAACTTAGGAAAAACAAGGGAGAGTTTTCAACCATGCAGTGCAATACTAGCGCAGTAGTTGAATGGTGGGACAATCATAGATTTAGTAAGTATGTTTTTATATTTTATATGTGTGTAGCTAAGGGTAAAAGAAGTCTTTTCGTACAAGATTATACGTCATTACTTTTAAACTGCGATGCAAACAAGTGCAGCACTGATTCATCACAAGGCTTTGGGCGGCCTTTTTGATGAAAATATTTTGAAGTAACGTGAGTGGGGAAAGCAAAAACCGAATATGCAGTTTTCTTTCATCTTTTGCAGGGTTTTCGAACGACCGGTGTTTGTTGATGGACAAGAGAAAGAAGACACCACGAATGATTAACATTTGTCCACAGATGCTGAAGCACCTGCTTCATCCAGCTGTCATCTGTATATCATATTTCCTAGCTTGGAATTTTTTCCCAGACATTCCAAACAGACCGCATGTTTTTTCCACCCAGTCACCACAAGGCTCCGATCAAAAGCGACGGGTTGAACCTGACGAAGCGTAACGGGCGCCGGCGAGATTTGTTCGCACACGTCGTCACATCTTTCGCTCCACCAAAGCCTCCCACCGGATGGGAGTTTTGACAAACGTCGAAAAAATTGCCCCAGCTCTGTGCAAACTTACCATAATGTAGGTCATTTGAGCTCGTTCGCCGTTGCACTCATACAACCCACACCGGAATGCGAAATAAGCCAACCTTTGCTAGAAACGAAAAATCTGAATTGAACGGTTCCACAATATTGCATTGATGCTAATTGCCTGTCAAAACATTTCATCACCTGAATTAGCGTTAACCTTAGGTGCCTGAGAGCAAATCGTTTTTCACTCAATACAACAGCGTCGTACTTGGAACAAAGTTAAGATTTGATGCAAAGCCGTATCTGCAACAACCAAAATGTATTTTTATATTTCTCTACACTGCAGAAACACAAGACAGTGTTCTTTGAACATACGCATTATAAACATGCAACAGGTGGTGTAGTTCAAGTAATCACGGTTCGTTTTCAGCCGGCAGGTCATGGTCCACTGATAGACCATGACGCTTTTTCCAGTGGGCCACAGAGCTTGGCATAAATCAGAATAAAAGCATTATGAGCTTGTATCATGTCATTATGATCAAGTAAGATATAAAAAAGCGGTTTTCTGGGACAAAGAGCAAAAATGTTCGACTTGAATGTTACGTTTGTGACATAACTTCTACTTAACAATCCTAGCTGAAGTTATATTTACAAGAATCCCTATGGTATAGCATTGCAATTGTTATAACACAGCAGCTGATGCTAAGCTAATGTTACAGAAGTGTTAAATCTAGGAAATTGTAAGGTTTGGGCCACCACCAATATCTAAGGGCCACCAATATCTAACCCCTGGTCCAGGCGAAATGATAACAACTCTGACTTGATCATGCCATGGCGTGGAGCCATCAACACTATGGGTTGGTGAGAATCATGAACTGTTCCGGAATCTATTGAGGTTGTTGTTCCCAACACCGTATCCCGTGAACCTCCATAAACCAAGTGCAGGTAGATGGCGAAAACCCATTGTTCAAGCAACGTGAAAAACGTCTTTACTATCCAGCTACATTTCCTCTCTGCTGCATTGTTCACACATTCGAAAGGATTGTCAGCTATAGTTCTTGTGCACCTTCAAAAGGTTCTGGCAAAGTAGATGACAAGCCTGACGATTATCTTTATATATCTCAATCATTAGGGAGAAGCTTGTAGGACAAAATAAGTCAAAGACTCTTTTAAGCAGGCTTTCGATAGCGTTGCGCTGGTTATCTTCATCTAATGTGAATGTGTTTGTCACTCTTACGTTGTTGCAGGTGTTTCGAGTTAATACGAAGTTTAGCTGGACGGGCAATTTAACAACTTCATGTTGCCCGGTGTTCAACAAGTTTGAAACTTAAGCTCTGCAAAAGCACTCTCGGTGAGGTTTCCAAAAATTGCCTCCTACTGGAATGTAAATTTTTACGACAGGTTTTCTGAAACGAATGCCGTGTTAAGAAGGAAATGCGTAAACGGAACTAGTTTTAGCCAGTGGACAGCAAATGTTTGCTGTTTTTTATTAAAGTTAAAGGCGGATCCATGCGCCATGCTGGCGGCTGGTATATGTTATCGGCCTGGACATGACTGTACGCGTTTAAGTCATGAATCCAGACACTTCATGAGGAAGTTGTTGGACTCCAGACCAGACAAGCGGAATAAATTGACAGCATTGGTTACCACCTGCTGTGGTTAATATTGGAGCTGTATCGAAAAGCTATACCTATCTTCACTGTTTATGATAGCAAATAGTTTTCCTGTTTGTACAACCCTCCAACGGCAAGCTTGCATATAATACGATATTCCAACGAAGGACAAAAAAGTGAAAACCACATAAATTTTGACCTCAATTGCATTGTAATATTTTGCAAAATAATCTAACTATGCTGATCAAGTTTTTCAAACGAAATACAATAGCTCATTCCTGCCAATGGCAGGTGGAATTTCCAGAGCGAAAATATATTTGTACAGGATATTGCACTATGCTATTGCCTTTGAGTATGTTTGCACAAAGCACCTTGTTCGAACATTGAGTAATTTTCCAGTATGAGTATCGGTCCCTTTTCAAAATGCGAAAAGTGCGTATTGCAAAACACCAAACATCAGGAAATCCCGAATTCCTAATCCTATTTACATGTGGATTAACACGAATCTTTTTCATGTTGCTTCAAAGCAAACTCGCGGAAGCGCGGAGAGAAAAGACAATGGGTGTCGACCTGTGCCACTTTTCGCACGTTGGCGTTGATGAAGACAACACAGCAGGCACCTAAATCGTGGCTGGTTGAGCCCAAACACAAGAACATTACCATTCTTGTTATTTCCGCAATCAGTGTTTCAGGTAAAGCTTCAGTTGATAGATTTTCATTTAAAACCGTTTAAACTTTAGTCATGTTGGCTGCTGGTATGATTGAGTGAAATTTTAGATCGGTTATTCGGTTATTTCGGTTATTTAAAGACAAAATTTTATGAAACCAAATTACTACAAACTGCTCTAATATGTCTTGCATAGTGCAGGCAATCAAAATAAACGTTAAGTCCCTGAAAGATTCCTTTCAATTTACGTGGCAGTTCTATAGTTTGAAGCAAGCAATGCATTTCAGGAGGAGAGAAAAAATATGCGAATGTACAATATTTGAGCTTGTGAAAAAAGTACCAAATACACCTGAAATCAGGATGAACGCAAATTTGGGTACTTTGAGTAAAAATAGATGCTAATTATGTGCTGCCCTATTTGGAGTTGAATATGTACGCATTTTTCTGTTCTTACTGTACTTTGTATCAAATTTCTAATTTGTTCATAAGTTTCTGCAGCTTAGCAACGATGAAGCATTTTTCACTTGGACTAACCAATTTAGCTTAGAGTGGAAGCTGAAATCCGTATGCAAAATGATACTCATTAAACCTATGCTTATGGATTTCGACTAATTATTCATTTGTTTAACAGATGGTGACTTGAGTTATTGGCCTATTTCACATACAAGGAACGGCACGGTTTATGTTCTTGTGAACTAACCCAATGTGTGCCGCAGACACATAAACATTATGATTAGATTTTGAAGCCAGGCTGTCCGGTAAACGACTAGATCATGTCAGCGCTAATAGTTGGTGGGTTTTAAACAAAAAACAAAAATCACCGAAAAGGTAACGCCATTCAAGTATACCGTGTATACACCGATTTTGGCAATTTTTGTTGTCACTAGTTTTATTAAACCTTATTTTCGAAAAACAGGCTGAATGCGGTAACAAGCGAAATGAAAATGCGGTTTTAAATTTTCAATTTCTGCCAAAGCAGTTTCAAAAGGCTGTGCTAGGTTTCAGTTGCCAACTCCATAATGTTGGTGAAGTTGTTAAGACTAGTGTCCATTGGACTTTATCTCGCTTTTTACGATTAGTGGCCTCTGTTTTCTCTTAGCTTGAACGTACTAAAATTTCTCAAGCCTACCTTTGACTATAACGTGTTCATCTTTATATCTACTTCTTAAGTTCTTGTGACCTAAACGCAACCAACTAGACAAAATAAACATTATGCACCTCGTTTTACAGCATACTTACAATGAAATATCAAGCAAAACAAGTCGTTAATTAGTTCACCAATTTTCAAAGTATTTTAGACTTCGTCGGCCAGGGATGGTCTAGCTCTCATTTCTATTATACAGTAAAAATTCTGGTCCAGGCTAGCCTTGTAATTGGAGACCTTTTTGTGCTTCTCACGTTGACCTTTGTATGAACATGGAAACCACCTCAGTAAACCACAAACATCAAGTCGAATCCACCACTGAATAGTGCTTTTTGAAGTTCTTCGCTTTTCCCAACCACTGCGGCACAGGACCTCAAGGGAGGACACGAAAGGTTTATCAAGATTTTTATTTTTCCTTTCTGTCTATTTCGCAAACATCGCAGAGGTTTTCGGATAAAGTTTAAATTATTTTCCTTTTTTTTGTAAAAATGTAAAAATGTAAAAATGTTGTCCAAACACCAGAAAACACTATTTTTACACCACAACGCTTTCATTTCGAGCATTTTTTGCAATTTTCAATCCATTTAAACATTTTGCAAGATTCAGCAAAATATTTCTTACGTTTGAATCCACTTTTGTCCAATCGTTACCAAAATTTTCTAGATGCTCCACTATTTTACTATTGAGGAGGCAAAGCACCCTATCTCCAACGGTGAAGATCGAAACGTTTGGGATTTCTCCTTCCAACGGTGTAGGCAGATAATCATTTTTTATTTCTGTATGAAGTTCAGTATGACAGCCACGTGTGCGATGAGTGTTACAATCAAATGCCTTTTACCCATGTCCACTTTTAGAAATCGTTCCAAGTGCTTGAGAATATCACCACAGTAATGGACAATATACAGTATGTGCCATTCGTCTGTGGTGGAAACAAAGATAAGGCCAGTAATACGTTATCAGCGGAAAGTGACCAGATCTGGAAGTTTTGCGATTAAAACTCTGGAATTAAAAATCATTTATACATTAGAATGTTTGCCGAATGCACAGACGATCTTCATACTAAACTTGTGAGCTGATCTTTTACAAACCAGTACCAAACGTTAAAGATCGTTAAAAGCAAGTTTTCGTTTATAATAAAAGTTACTGTATTCTTCTATTTAGGATATGTATATAAAAATCGTTTGTAAAACTTATTTGAAAATAGGATTTTCAAGAATGCAATCAAGCAGCAGTTTTCTTTTATATTTAAATAAATTTTGTTTACGAGTGGAATATTAAGCAGAAAGAAGTCCGTAATTACCCTAATGTCCTTATGAAGTAAAACTTAGTTTGGTCCACTGCCTCTGCTTTGCAAAATCTGAGCGACGAGCGACTTCTTAATTCACTATGTGGGTTGATCTGAGTAGGTTTTGGAGTTTGTTTACAGCAGTCGGTCTTTTGTTTACGATCTCTGGTTTTCTTTGATGAAGCGACAGCCATAAAACAGTTGGTATGCAATTCTTTAAATGGAAAGCTTGACCTCCTACGTTCACGTTTTCTGTTTCTACCAGTAAATGAACAAAATCATGCTGTCGTAATTAGATCGATTATACACAATAGAACATGTTCCTACAAAACTTTACCTATGTTTATACTACGCTTCCTTGCAACAGCAGCTCTTAAATACGCAAATACACAATATGTGCAGTGGTTTGACATGTATTTTGCTGCAAAGTTGATAAACGTTGACAAAAACACGTGTCCCGATAGAAATGCCAATGACTGGATGCCTCCTGGCGCGAACTTTGGCCATTGAAGTCGTTTGTACAAAGCATGTCTTGATTTAATCCGGTCGCTGCTACGGAGGTCAGCTTCGACGCACGTGGAGGCCGTAAAAAGCTAGGGACGTGTTATGAGGGGATTAAGTTAATGACTGTTTCTTTGTGTTGGGAAGGTCTGGTCTCTCTGAAAAGGAAGTGAAAAGAGTTTGCTTGTCACAACAAATTCACCTAAAGGTATAATGGATGCAGGTAAAAATCGAATTTGCATTGCCTTCAAGCAAGTTGTTTTTGCCCATTCGTAATGATTTTATTTTTGTTTTGCTAATCCTTCTCTGGACCTTTTAACCGAAGAAAACTTCGGTAAATCCGTTTCGTTGGCATATTTTGCATTTCCAGCATATTTAAAAGAAAGCATGAGAACATGGCAAAAAAACGTTAATAGATTTTGACCTCTGTGGTTTGGCAATGTACGGAAACTCACCAACCAGCAGCTGAGGTCCGTCTTTAATTTCTTTCGATGCAAAAGCACTCGTGCTTTCTAGGTTTGTTCAAAGCAAACTTTGCGAGTGGCCAAGGATCAAAGCAGAATCGCAACGCGGTTCTTTAATTAACTATCGGACTTCTCACGTTTCTTTAACTAGGGTTTTATTGCTGATTGTTGTCAAACATAACCCAATTGGATCTGTTGACTAACTGTTGCGAAACTGGGAAGTGCTTGTCTCGCTGTTCGGCGGTTGCAACATCGCACAAGCTGGGATTGCGAGAATGAATACCCTACTGCTGGCAAACAGCAGTGGGTAATTTACAGAGTGCTCATGACATTTTAGGGCGTTTTTTTCCCAACAGAAACAGCAACATCTGGCCCTTGCCAGTGCATGCGATGCATTGTAGCGATCTGCGCGCATCTCTCCCGGTTTTACAGTCACGTGCCACAAGTAAAAGATGGACAAGCTCATATTGCAATGAAAAAAGCAACTTAGTTAAGCAGCGGTTTAAAAAACCTCATTGAACGTATAGAGCAGAGACTTTATTAATTAAGATTCTTCCAAATGTACCATGCGATTGACTGCAAAATGTTTGTTCTGTCTGTTGACAATCGTCTTAAAACGCTTAATCTTCGTGTACGTACACGTAAGCAGAACAACTTGGCCTCCATGTCACCCACCCTTGATCAAAACCAGTGAATTCGTAGTCATTTGCTCAATGCGTTTTGTAAAACGTGTTCAAACCATTTGTCATCTCGGCTAAGTCCATCTCTCTCAATTCATGTCCAGACAGGCACGACATGTGAAATCAGTGCAGAACAACGGAGAGAAAAGCTGAATATTGAAGACTCGTCTCTGTGGACTTCACAATAGAAAGACAGAAGTTATAACTGCATAAGAAAAATAGCAAAACATTTTACCACTTCATCGATAATGAAGTAAGCACCAGTAATTCAACCAGAAATGAGGTAGAATGCTAGAAATTAACTTTACAAAACTTGCATTTAGATAGTCGGACTCTGTCTGCCATAGGAGTGTAGAGTTTTGATAAATTCTTATTCTATTAGGTTTGAAATGCAATTCCAAAACACATTACTTTTTTGCCATGTAGAAGTTCAGTGCATGCAACGAGCATATTTCTGTGGTAAGGCTTGTATAAGACTGTTTCTTTTCATCTCGCACTACATTTGTATGAGCATGATGTATAAGGTTATCGTGGTTAGTTAAGCGTTAAGCTAACTGCAAAAAGGCTTGATTAAATGAACTTCCAAGTAAAGCAGGTTCTTGAGTTTTTGACTAATTTTTTTAAATAACGTCGACATCGTTGAATTTTTTTGAGATCATGATGCGCTTCTGCTGGCCTCATTCAAATTGTCTCTTCAACCCCGAATCACACTCGCTGTACCACTGTCTCATGCGACTTGGTTCAGAACAACTGCAAGAACACCTGCTTTCTGTTTGCAAACCTTTACAAGGTTTGATATCCCTTGCAAGGTTCTTGACACAACAACTATAGCAGCCCACAGTGCAGACACGTTTTTATTGAAAAGAGCAGTTAATTGGGAACACTTGCCAATAAATGCGATGAAATGAAGGCACGTGAATGTCATCAGATGTGCGGCGGTAGTAATGAATGTAAACGCCTTGTTATTATGTGGTTTTAGAAGGGTGTGCAATGCTGTTGATGGAAAGGGTGCAGCCCCGCGTTAGATCAAAGGAAATTTGGCAACAGCGTGTTTTGCTGAAAGGTCTTGCGACATTGTTTGATGCTGATCCCCATTCTTTTCTATCAATCACAGAACTTCTGCAGGTACTTTTGTTCTTTTGGATGGCAACAAACTAATGCCTCCTGTTTTGTCTGAAACTCTTCTGTGTAAAACACTTTATCAAACGATATATTTCAGGAGCTTTGCCATGGCATTTTGCATAAGTAGTGCCTTTTGTTGCAAAGACGTTTACGAACTAACAGGGTACTTCGCCTATGTTTAGCAACAATAGTTAAATCGTAATGGTGAAATAAAGTGCTTTAGATATTTCGTGGTAATATTGAAACAATTCTTCAGAGCCTTGCAAGTTGTTGTTTTGCGATTAGCGCAAACGCTACAAGTGGGAACAGCAAAATAACTGAAACGCTGCAGTGTTGTGTGAATCAACCTTCATTCTACTGCATATTTGCAAACAAGTCTGGGACTTTGATGGCAGTACTTTCAGGAAAGCTTTCTGCGTGGCCTTCTTTGCAAGTTCAAATTTATTGATGCTTATTTTACTTGCTGACCACTTAATGTAACACAACGAGAAATTTGTCTGAAAAACCATCAGTTGCTTGCCGCAGTTGAAAGAAAATTCCGGGAGTAGTCATTGCAAGGCAAGCGCGAGCAGATGGTATGTGCAGTGAGTGAACACAGGCTACTTTGATATGTGAGTCTTCACAGGCACGAGGGAAAGTGAAGTATCGTCGACTTCACACTGAGATGCGCTCAGAATAACGGAATGGAAAAAATTTTAACACTGTTCCACGCTGCAGCTGAGATAAGAAAGTAAGAATACGTTTTCATATTGACAGTTATTCCGAGCGGAATTGAAGCAACCAAAACCACAGATTCAACTCTTTTGAAAACTTCCAACACATAATCATCAAAATATGTAGTTTTAGTATTGTTGTTCTAGAAACGACTTGTTGAAACTTTCTAATTTCATTGTGTTACAAAGCACTGTATTACGGAGGAAGCAAACGAATAAGTAACAAATAGTACGTGGTCTCCTATCGCAAAGAAAGTTTTCCAGCCAGAGAATGACAAACTTTCATTTCTGTTGAAAGTGTCACTGAGGAAAAAATGATCTATAGCTTGGAGCAACAAATTCACAAAAGAAGAAAGCACTTGTTACAAGCTGTTTGCACACTGCTTTTTTGTTTCATCGAATCGAAAGTAAATTGTGAGATATGTATAGTCTATTGCGCATTTTCTTTTTTCATTGCATAACTACAGTAACTCTACTAGATGTATAATGTCACGCCAGCATCACAGTCAATATCACTGCCTTCTTATATCACTGCTAAAAACACAGTTTCCTCTATCAGATAAATTTTGCGCTAGTTTCGTGACACGAATATTAACGTCAGCTTACTAGACGAATTCAAGACCAACTCCCCACTTTCGGAGCATGACAACCATCGAAATATCTCTAGATATTACAGTCATGACACCCTCGCCATATAATATGATATAATCCGGTCTGTACAAGCACATACAAGCATTTTTACATCTTATTTGTTTACGATGATCAGGCGTTGTCGCTGACAGTGAGGACCCAACTTTCCTACTTTTCGCGGTCCACTGCGTGCGCTCTTTTCCTATTAGTTTCCTTTATTGTGCTGAAGTTTTCTGCGGGGAAAAAGAGCGGAGTGTGTGGCATCGACCAGGACTGTCGCAACTCACAAGCCAGTCGTTCGTTTACGTTAAGTCTAAATAGGTAGTCTAGGCCAGGTACAACAGTGCGTGAACTTACTACAGTTGTGTTGTTGTCACGATAGACGGCGGAATATGATGCCTGTTCCTGCGACAGGGCAGTTAGAACGTAAGATGAGGCAGGTGATAGACCGTATAATTTATCCGCTTTAGCCTAGTGATGAAAGGCCACAACAGCGATGGAATTCACGCTAAAACTGGCGGCTCAATCCACGTACAGTTGTACAGTATAGCGCTGTGCCGTACTCTGTAGCGAGAAGGGATGAAGGGATATGATGCTAGAAATCGTGGTTTCTATTTTTTGACCTTTGCTTTCGCGAGTTTTTGGAGTTCTGTCATTCCAGTGAATGTGCATGTCTGTACCTGTGTTGACGTAACAATCTCACGGTGAAGTAATATTTGCATGTAGCTCTTGATCCCTTTAATCAGCCGCCTTTATAGTTTATTTGGTGGAAGTTCAGGTTAATGCAGCGATTTTTACCTGCTTAAAGAAACAGTGCTGTACTGCAGCCAACAACATTGATTGCCTTTGCCCAAAATTAAGTCGTGCCGGCCTTGTATCGACGCCGCTTAAGTTGATGTCGCCTTGTTCTTACAACAACGTAATACATTAAATTGTGCAAATTGCATACGGGTAAGGTGTTTATATGCATGACGCTTACGTCTGACGTAGTCTGTTGCAATTGACACAATCAAGTCAAGGAAGCTAATTTCCGAACGCTATCAGCTGTTACGGCCAGTAAAGCTCAGGGGATTTCAGTTCTTGCCAAGGCAGGGGAAGTTGTGTGATGTGCGTTATCTGAACGAGCTGTGTGGTCTGCTCTCATCCTGCTGATACTGAAGCAGATGATTGCAGCAACTTAGAATTGTTCACTTGTCAGAGTTTCTTTTTCTGCTCTTTTTCCGCTCACAATCGTTTTACCTGAGAATATTTGCAATCAAAAGCCAATGCAACAAAATTCTTTCAGGGCATTCTTTGCCACTTTCCAAAATTTTTTCCAAAAAAGTGGAATGCACTGTTGGAGAAAAAGTGCGCGGGTGGGTGTGTTTTTTTTGTGAAAAATGCTGCATTGGACGCGTTTGCCCATGTTACTGTCGGCATGTACATGTCGATGCATGTGGAGCTGAGCTGGCATTTGTCAGAATTTTAAGCATTAAACTCAGATAGAAAATAATTGATTTTTTTGCAAATTGATCGTCCCTACAACTATGGTCAACTGTCGCACCTGACTTTTGACTTCTGACTTCCAACCCACTAACAAGAACTGTTGAAACATACTTACGATCGGGCTATTTCGTCGTTTTGCAGGTCCAGTTTCCGCTTCTTGCAACACGCTAAAACTAATTTCCTGCCAACCTATGTGGCAACTTAACGGTCCCATTGCGTTTTGGGATGCACTTCGTAAAATGCTGCAATACACTACAGCTCGGGGTCTGCTCAACAGACTCAGAGTAAAGACAAACCGCTTAGGGGCCACTTGAGTTGACTCGGTGAATTTTCGCAAACCTCGTCGTTTATCGTAATGGTATGTTAATGTTCTTTCAAATGACTTCCTCGTACCTTGTCAAACAGGTGCGACAAGGGCGAGACGGGCAAACAGAAGATGTGCGTGGTAACTTCCAGCTCTGAATTGGAGTTTGCATGGCATAACCGTAAAGCACTCGGTTAGAATGTGTTGGGAAACCTGTTCCTGGAAGGATTGCAGTGCAAAACAAAGCATATCCATTTTTAATATATTCAACTCCACTGATGGCGCAAGACCTGCTTTCACCCAGTACTGTATATCGGCTAGTCAGCTTTTGCACCGATCTAGGAAAAGGCGGATTGACTGTAAAGCAATTTGTAGTTACGAATGTACAGGGCGGATTTATCGCATTTTTGTGTCATTGCGGCACGTCCCAAACATACCTCTCAACGCGACGTTCCGTTCTGTTGGTTTTGATTGCCATCACCGCTGAGCACTGATCATGCCTCCGTCGACCTGCGCAAGTATTGGGCTCGACATCGCAGCAGAACGCGCGCCAGGATCAAGTCATTCAGCGAGCTGCAATTTAATAGCTCGCAACCCTTGACTGATGAAGTGCAACTGCTGCTCCAAGTGTGAGCTGCGCAAGCGTTTGATCTTCTGAAAAAGTTGGAAGCAGTTCGCTTGGCTGACCGCACGCGTTGGTGTTGCTTGTACTTTCCAGCCGAGTGCGCGACCTTCAACTTAATGTTGCACAGTTTTCGCCTTCGGGCAACGCTTGCCAACAAAGTTTGCCTTGTCAGTATTTTCACAGCGCTCGACTGGTATCGGCGCGTTTCAAGGGAAAAGTGCTGCAACTGATGCCTGGTTGCGCAACACTGGGCTGTGATTTTGGTAAAAAGAGTTTGACGAGTTTGAGATGGGCATCTAGAAATAGTCAGATGTGATGCTGTCAAGCCTGTTTGCGATCATTCATTCTTATTACGATCGCAAACGAAACAGGTCCAAGAAATGTAAGAATGAGGCATGTGCGTTTGAGGCTAAACTTAAAAGTAGTTTTACTAGAAAAAAATCTGTGTTCTCAGCATCACCTCATAACAGAAACTACAAACAAAGATACCCCAACCCAAAATCATATACAACCCCACCCAAGGCCAGTGTCGTGCGGCCCTGATGTGGATGAGAAGTCGCCACCGATTGCGCCAAGCTTGAAACAGCAGTACTCTCAGCTGCTGTCGCTTGTGTTCGCGTGAAATTCTGATAACGTGACGTTAACACGTTGGTCAAAGCAAAAGCTTGGGCTTTGCGCTGCAGAGCAAATAAACTGCTTGTTGTCGACAAGGATTTGCGCCGAATGTGTTTTGGTCGGACTGAGTGTATGTTTTGTATGAGCAGAATTTAAGTCGATCGGAAACGGACCAACCTTATTTTCAGATTATGCGTCACGCTGTAGGAACGCCTTTGCTAAGCCAAAGACTCGGTCGTGCTTGACTAACACACGGACAGTGGTTAATAATTTTCCACTGCGCAAATACTCGCCCGATCAGCAATTTCCCGTGTCACGTGGGAACCAGAAGCGCTCAGCCTGGCGAGCCGATTTTCACGTAACAAGCGAATCGAGGAAGCGCCTACCCACGTGCGATAATGACGGGTTTGAGAGCTTCCGACCAGCAACGCTTGGCTTTCGTCGTATTAACGGAACTACTGCTCCTGAGCATCGCCTCCGTCTTCGTCTGCCCTGTCTGGGGTCAAGTGGACGCAGGTAGCGTATTTAAGACTGCATTGTTTGCTCGAGTCGCGATAAGGCATGTAGTGGTTTTTGATGGTTAAAAACTGCCGCGTAAGAGGCAGTGTTCTTTCAACTTTTTGAACGGCGAAGATACTACTGTCAATCTTACACAATTTTGACCAGGGCTTCTTATACTTAATTGAACATTTGTAGCAAGGCCCCCTAAATATGATTTGCGCGAAGCCCAACAACACTCAATATTTGAGTTCAACTCTTACGCGGTACGCGTTCTAGTGTCTAAGTACCCAGAAGAATCTTACAATTTTAATTTTTGAACTTATTTCACGGACGCCTTAACTTATACACAGGTTCCAAGGCATCCCTGGACCTCAATATAAGAGCCTCTGGCTTAAAACCTCAACCAACAATTACCCCGACTCAACTTTGCAGTGATTGTCTAGCACAGGGGTGAGGGACCTGCGCCACGGCCAAATTAGGCCTGCATGAACATTAAATATGGGCCACATCAAACTTCGTCATTCCAAGTTTACGTCCAACACAACATTTCCTCGAACCGACACTCCATGATAAGCAGGTCTCAGTACAGTAAATCAAGAAAAAAGTCTCTTTCACTTCTCATAGTATTCTCTTCTTGTTTTTCCTAGAAAGATAAAAAGATGAATTTTAGGAAGAATTAGATTATTCTCTGCGATAATTCACAATTCATTTGCCCTAACATGTTAAATATGTTGCCCTCTCCTAGTGCCTAGCAGGAATCCGTCAGCAACAAGAAGTTAAACGGAAAACGACTTTCCCAGTTGCTTCTCGTCAGACTACTGGCCTGCTTGATAAATGTTTTGTGTTTGACCGATGTGTGTATTTTACATTAACGACAAATGGTTGCGGTTTCATTCGATATAATCACATAATCCGCTCAGAACAATGGATCAAAAATGACATGTTCCTCCTGGATTTTTGCGTGCTGTTCTTGTTTTTATCCTACTCATAGTGGTGTTAATGAAAAACCTAATCATTCTGTAAAGTTGTTGAAGTAGACACGATCTTAAAGTGCACTTTCTTCGCCAAGAAGCATTGTCTTAATACACGTTTGTATTGTCACAAAATCGACATTCACTGACTTTACACGAAGGGAAATTGACGTGTGTTTCGTGCGACACGTCTGTTGGAAAACAGGGCTTGATGCATGTGCGGAGGGTGGGTATGTGCAAAATAAACACTGTGGGGTTGGCTTCCTTGTAACAAGGTGTGTTTGATGTCTTGCTAAAAACTTTTCTTCGAGCATTTGTCAACCATGACTAAGCAATGTCTTTGGACGTTGCCGTTTGGCTTAATTCATAGTTACTTATTGCGTTGCTTGTAGGCACTGCTGATGATCCTGTTGCAAATTTCTGATCCAACAACAGTTTTTGCCGAAAAAACTGTTTTGCGTGGAATAAGTCAATGCAGTTATCACTGCAAATAAACTATGAACCGTTTGGTTATTGTTCGCTTTCCACGACACATTGACACATAGTGACGAAGTTCGTTACCGTTAAAGCCATTTTTAACCTTGCCATAAATGCAATACAGAAATTGCGGCAAAAAAACGTTTTTTTACTATGTCAATCAGGAAAGTCTGTGGGCAAAGCCCGTGATTTCGGTCAGGCCTAGATTTTCGTAGAACGCCCTGTGGCTTGCTCGCTGGCGGCGGAAACGCGGCTCGTCGCTTCAGCGATTGATGTTATTTCCGTTGTTCGTGCGAGGTGAGAGGTTGCTTTCGCGCGTACAGATTTTTGCTGCTCTATCTTTACTGCGCTCACAGCTTTGGTTGACGCAGGCCAACTTCATAGGATGATTTCACGCGCAGAGACGTTTGTTTTTGTTGCCGCAACACCAGCGACTCGTGTTGTTGAGAGACGAACGCGTGGTGTGTTGCTCAAGAGAGGCAATCCCTGGGGAATGCGACTCCCGCATAAACGAGACTTGCTGTAAACGCAAAACACAAGTGCCCTGTGCTGAAACGTGTTGCCACGCGTTAGCTTTGTGAATCTGGAACCATTTTGTTTCGTTCGTTCCGTGGTATTTCATTTACGAGGAAGATGAGACATCTCGGCGTCTGGACAGAAATTCTGGTACTCTATTCTGAATCGCTTCTAAGCTTCACTTGGATCGCGAGTATTGTCTTGCTTTTGATTAGATTTGTTTTCTGCAAATTCCAATATTATGAAAAACCTTCCATTCAGAAACACTTTTTGTATATTTTACAAAAGAACAATGGTCCACGACCCATATCAATTCGTGATTGATTGACCATTTCAACTACAGCTGCAACGTGTTTGATTTTTTCCTTGTTAAGTACCTACTTCGCTTGTTTTCTCGTGTTATAGACTTATAAATAAAGCAGAGTGTTTGTCTGCCAACTGTACTTTGTATTTACCAATTTATATTGGGAGGATGTGCCCTGGTCAGATTATACAGTTTCCTACCATAGAGTTTTGCTTCAATTGATAGAAAATGAAACAATGGGTAATGTGCTAATCAGAGCAGTTGCTGATGGAGGTAGATTATGTTGCTAGTTCGATGTTGGTTAATTTTTGAACGCATTCCATGCGCGTGGGAGGAGGTTCCTTGAGTTAAGATGAAAAATTTGAAACTGTTTTTTTTGTAAGCAAAGAAATTCAACAAAACCTTTTGCAGGTTATACATGCCAAGCAAGGAAACTGTTCATCGTTGTGTCTGTCTCTTTAAGCCACCTACAATCTGGCAATGCCTCTGTGACCGGTGCACTGCGCCAATTTATTCTTCGCCTCTTTTGTGTAGTTGTCTTTATTCTGATTATTTCCTTCGGGCAACAGTTGCCATGACAATGCGCACGAACGAAAAAAGTTCGAACTTCTTGGGACCATTTTTGTGGCAGTCCTCTGCGACGACCTTTTTCCGAAAGGATCAAATGCATGCCGACCGTTCTTTCAACTCACGAAAACTATTTTAAGTGCGTTTGGGGTGAGATGGACATACGAGGGAGGTGAGTTGATCCCCTTCAATCGAGCGTAATGTTTTGAGCAACGACAACGCCTCAATCTTGAGGACAAACGGGTTCATGCAAGTGTACAGGTGGCAATCGCGAAAAGCTACCGCAAAAAAATTCCTTAAGGCACTTTTTCTCCTGTATTTGTTTGAAAAAGGGGATTACAACCTGGGGTACATTTGCCTATCTGAAGGGGTACATGTAAGGTTATTATTAGAAGGGAAAAATATACTTATATATTTATACCGAATATTTGTACATATATCAGTTCATATTATTTTGAACAATCATTATATGCTTTGTTAAAATATATCTCTGATTAGTCCCGATAAAATATTTTGTTGTAAGAAAGTTCAGGTGTACATGCTTATCTGTCGCAATGCTGAAGGGGTTCATGGTCAGATAAAAGTTACGAACCCCTGGTTTAAAACAAGCAAAAGCCTTAACCTGAAGCTATCGCGGAATGCAAGTTGATTTAACGAAGCATCTTGAACCGAACGACACTGCAGAGTTTTTGGTGGTATAGTGTAAATACATTGTTTAGTGGACGGTTAAATAAAAAGTTGCATGGTTGGTTGAATCACCACTAATTGATTTCGTTCGACTGCTTTAAATACCACAAAAAGTAAAAATTACGT
>JGI24159J19872_10001417_pt1 | contig 26275 bp, 23 predicted proteins | sample Ectturendosymbi4_FD_19872 | JGI IMG/M metagenome (IMG submission 19872)
CCCGAAACTGCAAAACGAAACTATCGTGATTGGAGACTGTCCTCTCGCCATGAAGCGAAATATTACAAAACAGCGCCTGCGTGTGCGCAGCAGTGTATGAGATTCTGACAGCATTAGAGCCGGCACTGCCAGAGGAGGAAATTCAGAAACACGTGGGTTCGACGCAATATCAATTTCGAGTGTTCAAAAACGTAGATTGTTTCATGTCACTACGCAGGTGCTATTTTCACAAGGCATTACAGGGGAAATGTAGGCTATTGCCTGTTTCAAAACACCCACACTAGAGACCTGCAGTGACAGCGTGTGATATTTTATCGGCTTTAATGCTGATTACCTGCGGGGCAAAGGGGTCTGTCATGACAGCCAAACAGGCCCCCTAGATGCGCCCCTGTTTAAGTCTAACAACTTGAAAACATACATCCTTAATTTTCTTTTCATAAAAGAAAATCTTGTGTAATGATATTGTTTTGACGTGATGGCAAGGCAGCTGTTTGTTGCTCAAAAGCAATGGAATGTGGTTTGGCTGCAATGCAAGGTTGATGATTTTGACTATTTCGCTAAGATCAGAAATTTACAAAAATGTGCTTATCTGAAAAGAACAAAATCATTTTTGATTAGCTGATTTACACAAAAACACATAAATAATCTAAAAGGCTGAAAATGTTCAAGGTAAAGGAAATCTTGGTATACATTATATAAGAAATTTAATTGAATGATAGGTGAATTATTTCTCCTACTTCTTTACAATTGACTGCAACATTTAGCCATTAGAGAATTTGAGTATTTTGATGCCACAAGCAATGCCACTAAAAACAGTATGCCCACAACTCATAGGATCTGAACTTCATCATGGCAAAAATTGTTGTAATTTGCAACATTGTGGGCTCAAGATATGTGAGGCACTGAGTTTATAGCAAATAAAATTCAGCATTTACAAGCTCTGGAATGCCCATGTCTACAGGCTGTATTTGAATAGTTGCACATGTTTGTTTTTCCCAGATTAAGATGCTTGTACTTGTTACATGTTAATTGTCTAAAATGATTGCAGTTGCTGAAAGTCAAACATTGAATGATTATATTCAAGCACATCATTGAGCACATGTTTAAGATAGAATGCAGTAGTACATTTTTGGCTGCATATGACTGCCTCAAAGGTTGCATTTTTTATGTTGAAGAACTGCAGCTATGTCCTGCTTTAAAACTGCTTGAATGTGTTTGGCTCACCAACCAGCATGATATTTTTTATTCTTTTCTAATGTTTTCACGCAGCCCAACATTATGGTTGGTTGAGTACTACTCATCATGGTGTGGTCATTGCCAAGAATTTGCACCAATATTCAAAGCTCTGGCAAAAGATATTGCAGGTTAGAGTTTTAGCAGAATATATACTTTTTATGAAGTTTTGCATCTTTAAGTAAATCATGAAGTGACCTACAAGCTTGTTTTCCTGTGGAAACCTTTTAGTAATTTTGGCCTACATGTTTAAACTAAAGAATCTACTTGTGCTGAAGCTTTATTACATAGATTGATTATTTTTAAAGAATGCACTAATGGCTGCTTAGTAATATTTGTGTTTTAACACTGAAGAGTTAAAGTTTTGAGAATGACTTTCAAGTGATTAATAAGTATCCAACTTACTTTTAGAATGGCATTTACTGCTTAAAGTTGGAGTAATCAATTGTCCTGACCAAAGTAACATTAAGATGTGTCGTTCCAAAAATATTGAGGGCTTTCCAACAATGCGGGTAAATTGCATGGAATGTTTTGCATGCTGCTGTTTGTGAATGTGGTCTGCAGTTTATCTAATTGACTCTCTTCATCATTTTCTTTGACTGGGAAAATGCATTTGAAAAACCATGTGGTGTGACGAGAAAGCGTTAGGTTCTGTGCTTAGCAATTATCTATAAACTTTGGTATTGTTATGTTTTTGCTTTCTTGACTTCAGGATGGAGTTGGCTGTTCAGGATAGGTTCCATCAATTGTGGAGACATGGCCCCTAGTGGTGAAGAAAACTTCTTAACCTGCCATCGAAATCCACTTTGGGTGTTTGATTATCCTGAATTTCGAGTAATTTGCAGTTGGTTTGTCATATGGTGTTAGCTGCTGGTGGTGGTTTTGCTTGCCTCACACAGTGCTCCCTCTCACATTTGAATTGCTCAACCTGTACGTTTTGTAGCAATGGTATTTTCCTGAGTTCAATCCTAGTTGATAAGTGTAAACTCGTGAACACGTTTTTCTTCGTGGCACTTGTCCATTTAATAGTTCAGCTAAAAAGCCTTACCAGCAAAAATTCTGTCCAAAGCAACTTAGCTGTGAAACATTTCCTGACTTCTTCAGTGGTTTGGAATATGAAGCTAGTTGCCAGGTATCTTAGGCAAGAATGTGGTCGCTGGTTGTTTTATGGAAGGCTATTACATTAGAGCAGCTGTGTCCCACCAAGATTGCTTTCTGAGGAAAAAATGAATGTCACTATCTTAACTAGGGCTCACGGATTGGGCATAGCTGCATTAGAGCATGGTGTCCAACTTTTTTGGCCTAAGATCGGCTCTTCAAGTAGCCAATCTCCCAAGATGTACAAGGCCAGTGTTAACATCGAAAACCAGAGACTTAGTTAACCTCACAACACTTTATCCTGATGTCACACAATCACTAGACATCACATCACGCATTATCCCTCTCCCAACCACATTATTAAAAAGAAGTTACTGCAGAAAAAATTTTTTTTAAACATTTTTTCATACACCCTACAAGGTTGAAACAGGATCAGTCAGCAGTCTCACAGTAGACTGCAATCGACTGATTGAGAAAGATTCTTGCAATTGGAGTGTTCTTTATGTAGTTACGACCAGGACTTTTTAAACATCTCACTTTAGCCACGTAAACTTTGTGCAATCACTGCTTCGGGCAATGATATCATCATCAGATGCCTCAGATCTTAATCTATTGCAATAGTTATATTTGAATAACATATTAGTGTCTGTCTGACAAGCATGGCATTGCACCGAACATTAAACTCTAAAAGGCGTCTTTCCATGGCGTCATAAAACATATGTTAAATCTTGGAACAACCTCAATTTGTGTCTAAAGTGTTGGAATACGGCAGTGACATCATTACTTAAAATATGGTAATGACATCATTGCTTACAATACAGCATTACAAGGAAACAATCGAAGGGTTATCTGGGGTCAATGAAACTAGACTTTCGTGACATATTTCGGGACCAATGTTGTTTGATTTTTGCACAAGAAGGCTTGTGTGGTGATTATTTCCACACACACATTCATAACAGCTGTCGCGTTTTCATTGTGTTTGTCACAATGTAGTCTTCAGTGGAAGATTCTTTTTGATACATCCTTAGTTTGTTGATACAAAAATAGAATACACTGACTAATGTTAAATCAGTAACAAAAAGAAATGCGAACAGAAACGTGTAGGATAAAGCAAGCAAAATAGTTGTATAAACGGAGTCTATAAACATGTGTGAAATGGCCTAGAACCGTATTTTTTAAATGTAGTTTAATGATAGTAAGGGGTTACTCTGTTCCATTCACATGTTCTTCAATAGTCGGACATGGGTTTTAACTTTGACCTGCTAGCTGAACACGTGGTATTTATTTGTTTTTTTGGTTGTTTTTGCAAATTTGATTCCGCGGGTTCTTTATATTTCCCACCAGAACAAATTAAAAGAATGTGAAGGAAACCATCTTAAGCGGTTGTTACGATCTAATTTTATTTTTTTGCCGATTTCCTGCCCGTTGGCACCGAAATCTCTTAAACATAAAGTTGTTTTTGCTGTTGACGTAGCCCGCATTTCCAAGCCCACGCATTGCCGTTACGACAAACTTTTTTAACCGCAAAACAGAATCCTTCTATTTGTCTGCGTTTAATTTACATCCACCACTTCAGTTGAGGCCATAAGCTTGGGTGGCATGATGCGTTTAACGCTGTTCGCGAGATTTGCAAAGCACCTTAAAACATTGGAAGGCACCATTTCTTTGTTTGGCCTTTTCTTTGGAGGAAAGAAAGTATCACCTACTTTTTCCTGAATGCACCGCTGTGATTGGCTGACTCAAACAATCAGTCCTCCAACACTTCTGCGTAGCATTGTTAGCTGTTTGTAAGCGCTGGCAATTTCCCCCAGATGATTTTAACTTAGACTCTCAAAGTGCTTCATGTTCATATTATGAGTTTTGCTGCAATATCTTTTTTAGTTTTACAAATCACGTTCGAATGCATCCGAACCTGGCATGACATATGAAGGTTAGTGCATTGGTTTACTTTGTGCCTTCACGAAGAGCGCGTCTTATAATCGCCTGATTGTGAACGAACAAAACCAGTCGGGTTTGTGTTTAGGCTGAGCCGTCACCAAAATAAACGTCAATGTGGATTAAGAATGAAAACAACAGAATCTGACCAGATGTTTTTAAGACTGAATACGCACGGAACCAAAACTTTTTCCGTTTACGCAACAATCGAAACCTTCCCCGCATTTGCGCCACTCCTCCCACCCGTGCTTTTAACATGGCTGCCGCGTTGTCATGTGTTTATTAGAACGCTGTTTTTAGTGGAATATTCATCAGTGTTTCGGTGAAATCCGGCCTTGTTTCCTGGAAGCCGAAGAGACACTGGTTGCTTTTCGTACTTACCGACATCACCGGCATTGCGGATCAACTTTAATGGCTTCATGTGTTTGTTGCAGTTGTAGCTTTTAATACACGAGTCTGTGTTGCTCTGTTGCTATTTCCACTTGCTGTGTTGATATAGCTCTTTAGCCATACCTTCAAGTTGTGTGTTTTTTTTGTCTTTTTTAATTTTTGTTCGATTTATTTTGGTTCGGCATGACAAACCCACTTGTAGATTTTTTGACCAGCCCTAGTTAACAGTTTGTTCTCACCGAAGCATAAGGCATCCATTGCGAAAAGAAACACTGCAGTGTGTACTTCACGATTTTTATGAAGGCAGTCATCTTGAAGAAATATGATCAAGTAAATACCCGATTTTGGAATGCTGGTGTTCCGTAACTCTTCTCTCTACGCAGTGAATGGTTGCAAAGCAACTGTATTTAATAAAAGCTCACAAGCCTTTTTTAGTAAAAACACAAAGCCTGGTATGAAAATACACAAACTGTTCCTTTTCAATGTTATATTGCTGTCGCCGGCGATGGATATTTCTAGAGTTTCTTGACATACACGACCCAACAGACCTACTACCACAGCCGTGCAAGTTCTGCTGGTTCCACATTGTTTGGCGTCGATGCGTGCTTTGTTTGTTGCATCCAATGTAATGTTTTCAGGCGGTCAAGAAATCAAACAGATGCGGAAGTTCATTGTCGACTACATTGAACAAAACATCGAAACTGTGGAATGGGACTATCAGCCGCAAAAACCGGTCCTGAAGGCGAGCAGGTTGGTGACCTGAGCTTGTGCTGCTGGCAGTTTTCGTTGCTGGCAACCCGCACTCGCGCGGATATTTGGGCAGCGGATATGCTACTGTGTGCTTCAGCTCCAGATATCCAACATTTTTTTGTTGTGATTGCTGCACCAACTTAATATGTTTTTCTTGTTACATTTTTTTAATATTTAAAAGATTCTACGTTGTGTGCGTTTTTAGCACGCCGTTTTGAAACATCCGGTGTACATAAAGATGTCGAACTGGTTAAGAAGCAATTGTTTTTGAAAGCAGCTTGGCCTGAACTTGACTACCTGTTTCGAAGTCTGATTGCATTGCGTTGCTCAAGACTTCTCATGAACCTATGTTACAAACGATTGTCTTAATCTTTTTTTTGTATTTTTTAACAGATATGATGAAGTTATGAATTTTCTTTCTCATCTTCCGAAACAGACTTTCCACACCGCTCTTGTTTTCGAAAAAGAAGACTCCTACCTTGGAAGAGAGGTTGGTTTTGCTTTTGCCCGCAGAAAAAAATCGATGTATTGCGTTCAGTGGTGTTTGGACTCCCCACCCCGCCAGGGCGATGCAATCATAGTTTCTGGTTGTACTCGAGCTGCAAAATGCAGAAGAATTCTCCTGACTTAGATATAGAAAAGTTGTTGAATCTCTGTTCATATCGGCTGACCTGCATGCGCGAGTATACAAACAGCATTGTTACCATTGCCTTGTTATAAGTAAATTTAATGAATAATTAAAGCCATTGCAAAGCCAACCATCCTTTCTGCATCAATTCTTGGTTGTAAAGCTCTTCTGAACCGTCGCCAGAAATTCTTAAATGGGGGGGGGCTACGTTTGTGCTGGGGGGCTTCACATTGAAAAATTGAAAACAATTCAACTGATTTATGGTGCTTCATATTTCAATTTGGAGGGACTTGGTGCTTTAATTGTAGGGGCTAAGCCCGCTACAGCCAAAGCCCCCCCGTGACGACGTTGCTGAAGCTCTACCATGTTATGGAGATAATTTTGGATTAGCCGTGTAGCTAGTTTTCACTGCTCACTTAATGGTCGTTAACTGGCCGAGGCTAAAATGTTACCGGTGACCATTATTGAAACTGTCCAATGTTGCTCTGCCGTTCTGTTTCTCAAACAGAGCGAAATGGCGAAGCAGGGCCATAAAAAAGGAGGACGTGTATGGAATTATGTTTTTCATGCATGATGTGAACAGGAAAAGAATTGCTAAACGTTTCTGGATCACATCTGCGCTGTAATGAATTCGCTTCAAGTCTTGATCAGCAGAACTTCAACGTTGTCGTATTATTTCCGAATAAGTTAGATTCGACTCCTTTCCCTCTGAGCGGTATGGCAGACGGGGAATCCCCCCTTGTTTCCATGGTCGCAAAGCTCGCCGCGGAAACAAAATGTTTGCTTCGAAAATCGACAGTTTCTTAGTGTGATGTTGTATCAATCGAACATAAGGAGAGTGATCCACGTTTCGGGCATTTTTGCTGCAGATTAACTGTGTTATCAAAAGCCAATGCACTCGCGAGTAACCATGGCTTCCACAAGGATAATGACAAACAACGATAACATTATCCTCAATTGTTACGTCAACATTGTTTTTTTCATGCAAACCAATAGCTTTTAACCTTTGAATAAAAAGACGATTTCAATTAAGAAGCATTACCGAGGTTTTTGCCGTGTTGAACAAAAACAAACAGAGAAAACATCATTACGATGCCATTATCCGCCTGCAATTTGTCGAAAACGACTTTCGTAAGTAATATGCTACCACACACCTTGGTATACGAAACATACAGTAGTACGAAAAGAATCAGAGCTTTCAAACTTATAAAGGAATATGATCAGAGCACTTTGACCGTCACACGCGCATGCGCAGAAACGCATTTTTCAAAACATCACAGGTGATTCTCGATACTTCGTCCTGTTCAAACTTGATGGTGCGAAGGGTGAACGCGGGGAGTCAAGATGGCCTGAAGCTCATGGCAGAGTTCAACATCGATTCGTCGGAACTGCCTCAGACATTTGTGATGGCAAACAATGGATCCACGTTTCCCATTAACGTGTAAGTTCTGGAATATGGCTTTCCTTGCCATTGTCTCTTTCTCTTCGGTGAAAATTTGCAAGGTATTTAAAACAGAGTCACCACTTCCTCTTTGCGTATGGAGGTTTTCCTCCGAGTTGCATGCTTTGTGTATTGCGGGAAGGCGACACAATCACGGCACATGAATCACAGCAGACGAAGCACAGTGAAGCGCTAGCATACGAACACGATACAACAGCGTGTTACAGCACGTAATTGCACAGAGCGCAGTCGCAATTTTGGGTCACCGCGGGCGGTAGCAGCATCGGCCCATGAGCTGAGTGCAGGGTTCCTTGCTCAAGGGGACAACCGGCGAGGGGGATCGGCGTCACCACGCCCTGGAATAACCTTGAGTTTTGTTCAGTTGCTAAAATTACGTTGACAAAAGCAGACCTGACGTCACAATCGTTGTCTGTTACGTCGTTAGAAGTTGTTGAGTGATTTCGTGTTGGTTGCTGAGAAACAAAGCATCAGGTTCCAGTCACCGATGTGCCGTGTGCATCGCCTGATGTTGGGAGGTTATCTGCTGTTGCAAACCGTTAATCGAATCCAAAGTAACGCATCGGAGAGGCAGACAATCAACCCTCAGCACAAATGCAGTAGTGTTGTCCATTGCAGACCAATGCAGGCAAACACACTCGTTTGATATGCTCATTTGTATTAAACCAAACTCTCTGTTCAGTGCTTGTGCCAAGCTGCTGTGTTTGAAAATCAGCGACTGTTACGTAACAATGCCATGCGTGATGCGCTGGTTGTTGTTCGTAATAAACGTCGTGGTGTGGTTGCGATTGTGTCCTGTCAGCGATTACCTTGTTTCCCTTGATCTCCATCCCATGAAACCAGTGCAGTCATCGAGTATCACGAACTACTCACATCTTGTGGCACATGTTCGGAAATACGGGGCACTTGCTTGTGTAAGTCGCTTGTTCAGATACATATCCTTCACCCAGGTTAAGCATATGGCGCATGGTTCATACGGTGGTTACAAGAGGGAGGTAATCAGTGTTCCCTCAAAGAAAATTTTGCATTGAGCAAATGTTTGTTTTAGTGCGCATGAAATTGCGCCACCATGTGAACACAACGAGTGAAGCGTGTCAAGAGTTATGTGACATGTGTTCGAAATTTAAATTTGGAATGTTGCAAGTGCGCGGGAATGAGATTTCGCTTCGCTAACGTCTGGTGTGTTGCGCAGCTTGGAGGGAACACGGAGGTAATAGTTGTTATTATGACAATAAGAAAGGAAGGTATTGTTTATATCCGTTGTCCAGATCATTGTGACGGGTTTGCAAAGGCGTTCGCTTTTTGAAAAACGTAAAAAGCTTTTTTTTAAGTTTATGGTTTTACGGTTTTCCTCTAAATCTAGATCATAGACACTTACCTCGTTGTAAAGGAGCAATGCACCTACTTCTTGTTGCTGCTCGTCTTTTCATTGCACGGAAGTTTTTAGTTAATAATTTGATTTTTAGTGTGTACAGCTGTCCGGTGATTGAACATTTCGCAAAAGCTGAAAATAAGGCGATTCCGAAATACGTAGTGGAGACGAAGGAACCATTTTCAATTGAATACATTTGCGCAAGTGGTTGATTTGCGTTATCCGACAAAATCGTAGCTTTTCTTTTCCTAAAATGTTCCTGTAGATAAGCGAGTTCTTTTGATACACCATTGTCCTTAACGCGGTGCTTTTAAGTTTTGAGGCACAGTTCACTGTGACGTCACAGTCACTTCCGCCGTTCCCATGGTTACTGACACTGGTGCAGAAGGTGTTGGATTAGCGATTGCACTTGTTGCCACTATTTTGTGCACATGTAATTCCTATTCAGTGCTTTTTAGGTACAAACTCTTGTTCAATTGCAAATGTTTTGGAAAGCGTCGATTTGATTGTGCGTCGACTGCCAGAGCAGCGAATCTTTTTCACGAAAATTTGTTAAAAATCAAACAATTGTTTTGTGCTTGTGCAAAATCGCTGCGACGAAGTTGGCTGTCCTTATGCAAAAGCATTGTGCGACTGCTAATGATATCGAGTAACCTTACCTGTAACACCGAGTAACCTCAGCCTGTAACACCGAGTAACCTCAGCCTGTAACACCAAGTGACTTTTGTCTGTAATGAACACGAACAGGATTTTATTGTTTGTTGCCACAGGAAGCACAAAACGAGATATTTCTACGCATACCAACTGACCAGGCTCCCCGGGGTGGGAGAACCTGTGGCTAGGAGCGACGAGCTGGAGTTGGACGCCGGAACTTACGGCAACGACCAGCAAGTTGCTGTCGATTTCAAAACTGTCGACAGGTTAGTGTTATATAACTGGTACGAAAGTTGCAGTGGTCCCAGACATCGGGTACGTGGAACCCATGTGAGTATCTCGAGAAATCCTGAAGACTTTTGTTTTCATCATTGTTGTTTGTTCTCATAAAGCCTCAGTTTTGTTTATGACATTGAAAATTCCTGGCACATGCGAGCGATGTGAGGGAAATTGTGATATATAATTACGCGACCATCAGTCGAGAACTCGGGCAGTGCTTTGAAAATGATATTTGATGATTTTCTTTGCATAGCGAAGAGATCTTCTTGGTGTATCGTGTGTTCTTTGCTTGTTACCGGCTTTTTCTGTTCTCAACAATTTTCTTTTGCGCCATTTTTTGAAAAGACAAATAATGGTCTTCAGTTTAGGTGGTTCCCCGCACAATTTTATCGGCTGGACATTGACCTGAGATTTTTGGTGACGAAGTTCTAATCTAGTAAATTCTCCTTTTCGTGAAAGAAAACAAACACAACAAAAAAGTAAAACTGTCAGCTCTTTGAAGAAAGGCTATTGAATCCACTTGATGGGGATGCTCCTTGAGACAAAGTGTGTCGTACATAAAATATCACATTGCACTTGCTGGGCACCACGTGTAAACTTCATCGTCGTCCGCTTCGGTCAACATTTTCAACTTTTCCCAGCATGCTGCTCTGTTCTAGGCTCTGTTATCGAAAGCTTTGCTCAGTCACCACACAACACAAGTCGTGCACTGGTTCAGTTAACGTTACTATGACGTCACGGTAACCCCTGACCGGGCATTGTGACGTTAGAAAGGGAAGACACTGACTTAGAAATTATAGAGTTTGGTACAGAACTGGCTGAAATGTCATGTGTCCATTGAACTTCTTCCGTGCAGAAACAAAGTGTATCTGGCGGACATTGAGTCTGCGGTGAGGTATGCCCTCACCATGGAAGTGTCTGCTGTCAAAGTGATCGAAGGAAAGAAGCTGGAAGCTTTGAGGAGCTTCATTGGTGCTTTCAAGCAGGTGCTGTGTTCGCCCTCTGCCAGCAGACCATCGGTTTATCTTCAACAATTACATATTTGCTTGCTTGCGATTGCAGTTTATTCCAGAGTGTGTAATCCTGTGTTGTTTTGTCTTATTTGTTCTCGTACGACAATGATTTCTTATTATCGTTAGGATCGGTAATCGAACTATCGACCTAATGGTTGTGCCACGGCTTGTAGCATCAGCATCCTAAATAGTCTGCCTGTGGAAGTGGCTGCCGCTTATTTTGTTGTCGATTTCTTAATTGAATTTTGTAAAAATAATGATGTTGACTCTCAAACATTCGACTTCTCATTCACGAGGGTTGGTTTTCAATCCTTCCAGAAATTGATCTCAGAGTTTTTTTATTTCAGATTGGAAGTTTTATGCCAGGAAGAGAAACTACTGTTACATTTCTATCGGAGTTGAGCGATTGGCTGCAACTCCAGTACAGCATTGGTTATGAGACATGGGCGGAGCGTATCAAAAAAGAGACGGTAAGTCTGATGAACTGTATTTTTGTGATTTTGTTATTTCACAAAGTGTTTTGCATCGGCCTACCCAACAGAAACAGTCAATATCAAACATGAGATATACATCGCAGACGTCCAGCCATCTCCCCCCCACCAACCGACTGTGGGTGGGCTGCCAGCCAAGCAAACCCACCCTGCGCAGGTACCCCTGCTCCCTGTGGACCCTCTTCCACACGATGACAGTGGCCGCTTACAACGCGAAGATCCCAGGTAGTGCGAAGCTTTTAATCAAAACATAGTGCGAGGTTTCTGCGAAGTGCAAGTTGTCAGTTTGTGTCTTTGGTGTTGCTCATTTTGTGGAAAGTGTTATATTCAGCGATGAAACAGCTTTGGAAGCGTGACAAGCAACCGCAGTAATTTGTCTGTTGTTAACCGTCATATAAAAATGTCGCCAAAGTTTTAATTTCGTTCAAAATAAGTCCCGGCAAGCCTTGATGTTGGGTTCTGGAATTTTTTGATGCAGAATTCTGCAAAGAAGTTTATTTGGAATTCTGGAAATTGTAAATTGATGGTCGTAAAAGATAATGGGATTACTTTTCGTAGAACGACTCTCTTCTCCACATATCGTTCACGTCAGGCTGTTGCTGCTTAATTTCTTTACATGAACCTTTATTTGTTTACATGAACCTTTATTTGTTTACGTGAACCTTTAAACCTTTATTTGTTCATAAGAACCTTAATTTGTGTATAAGAACCTCGTCGAATGAAGCTGCACAGCGCGGAATGATTTAGTTGAGATTTTCTGCCTCGGCTTCGAGCTCGTCGGCTATCACTTTCGGAAGAATTCTGCGGAGAACAAGTTTAATTTTCCGACCTGTTATGGCGTCCGCTAGCTTTGTTACCAAGTAACCCCGGATTCCCCCCCCCCTTCATGCTGTGGTTGTTGCAGACAAAGCATTGGTCCCGAAGGCGATGGCCGGCTACATCACCAACTTCTTCGGTTGTCGGGAATGCCGCGTCAACTTCAAGAAGGAAATCAAACAGATGCCGTATAAGGACACGCCCGAGCCGCACAGCGCAATTGTCTGGTTGTGGAAAGTGCACAACAGCGTCAACAAGCGGTGGGTGACGATGCTGTTGCTATGCCGCATGGTGGCTTGTAGCTTACTAACAACTATTAGTCAGCAGAGTGCGGACTTTTACGAAACCGAGGTTACTTTGAACGGGCTGTAAAAATGTTAATCAACATTCAGGAAGGGTTCTCGTAACATTTAAAAAATCAGTCTTTCCTCATGTCGGTCAACTTCAAGGGAATTGCTCCTTGACGGAATGTCGTCGAATGTCTTTTCAGACATTGCTGTTTTATGTTTGTTTTTCGTGCGCCCAGTTAGGAGAAGCGAAGTTTGGAGTTGCGGAAAAAACGATTGTTTCAGAATTTTACAAAATTTGAATATATACGTTTTTGCTGAACTGTTGTGTCTGAAAACGGCGCCGACATTCCAATCAGCTGACCTTCGCAGACAAACTGCACGTTGACTTTACTGGATGAGGGGTTTCTGAACATCTTTAAACGCCCTCGCACTTGGGAATTTCTTTTCAATAGTTTGTTCCAAAATATTTTCCAAACTGGTTGTTTTCTTTCTTCGCAGACTTCATCTCAATTCTACCACAGAAGATCCTGAATTCCCGAAGATCCAGTTCCCCCCCAGTGACGCTTGCCCCCTCTGCTATTCCCCCCAACACGGTTGGAATGAGGAGGCAGTGGCGGAGTACTTGATAGGACGTTACTCGGCCAGCAACGTTTGCAACGAATATCTTGACTTGAACAGTGTACCTGTCACTGGGGATAAGGTTGGTATCAATCGTATGCTTTGCTCTTTTGGCGTTTTACTGTTTTCTACACTAGTGTCGTTTTTCATTTTCTCACAAGGATCGTTTTAGAAAAAACATGAAATGTCGCAGTTTCGAGAATAGAAAATCCTCCAAAACATCCACTGACCCAATATGAGTTTTTTTCGAATTTTTTTCATTTTCACTATCAACGTTTTTTATTGAAATTTCTTTCAATGAGTTGAGTTTGTTATTGCAAACATTAAACAGTTTGATGCAAATTAAAGTTGAAGTCTTGGAACACCGATAAAAAAACTGTCGAACAGGTTGCCTCATCGACCCCCCCGGCAATTTCATAAATTTTTATCGTGGTTTTAAAATTGATGGCTGAATTATTGCGAATTTAATAGGGTTGTATTTTTTGAAGAGGTTATTTTTGTGAAGAGCCCATTTGAGATCCAAATTTTATTGAGTTTATTGGCGCAGATTAGGCAACTTCATGCAAATTAAAGTTGAAACACTGGGATGCCTAAAAAGACCTTTCAAACAGGTTGTCTCGTCGGGCACCCTTCGAAAGTTTCATAATCTTTTATCATGGTTTTAAAGTTGATGGCCGGATTATTGCGAATTTAATAGGGTTAAATTTTTAAAAGGGGTTGCAATCTGCTGGCTAGCCAGTACATGAGAGCTCAGATGTTAGCCTTTATGGGTTTTTCATCTTTGATTTTACCTAAAAAATACTTTGCGTGCTGTTTAATGTAAATACCTTTCAGCCAATAGTTCTCAATTGCAGTGAACGGTCGAATATTGCACCTACTAGTGGCAAGTGTACATTGGTAGTGTGTGCCGCGTGGTGGGGCTCAAATATGCAGCTTACAGCTTTACGTTTGAAGTACAATACGCTTAAACCTTTTTAAGCAAGTCATCGTTTGTGATGTCACATTTCGAACCCGACTAAGAAGTAAGAGTGAACTAAGGCTTTTAGGTTTCTGACAAAAAACAACAAAAAAACTGTTGGTTTCCTGTTTAAATTTGTTTGGCTTTCCGAACGTCTTGAATTTTGAACATCTGCTTCACTTGAATTTTGGTCAGGCATTAAAATTAGAAGGCAAGTTTGTCAACAAAGCTCAAGTTGTGTGTTCTGTTGAAGACGGTGGAACCTGAACTCGAGTTTAGGACTCCAGCTCCAAGCATACAAACCTTCTGGCTCTGGCTCCAGAACGACTTGGTCCATTGAAACTAAAAACACATGATTTGTACAACTCGCCTGTCCCACAAACTGTGTCTGTGGAACCGGAACCCAAATTCCGGGCTCCGGCTCCATCTGAAATTTTTTGGCTCCGGGTATTCAAAAATGCTTGGGCTCCGGTTCCTCAGGCCTGGTTCGATTTCCCGTTGCCCTCATTTGACCCATAGTCTTCTTCTGTAAAAAGCGTACTTTATTGAATATTGTGGACTTAGCATTTCTTTTCGGCTCCTCACGTGACCTTGTGAACATGTTCCCAAGCCTGCAGGTTACGCTTCACTTATTGCTGAAAACACCAACCAATCAGCATCGAGCATTCTCAGCAATCAACCGTGTCCGACGCAGCCATTGCTTCTCGATCGTGATTTCAATGCTACGTCAAAGGAACCAACAATGTCAAACGCAACTGTTGTTTATGACGCAACACAAGCAGATCAATCAAAAATATTTCTGGGTGAGGACGATCCGGTTCATAGCACTTCGTCACGCGATTCAATGATGCATGACGAAGATCAAAGGTTGTCATCAACCAATCATGATGGGCTTATCCGCGCCACTGCTTCCCCCCCAAATGTGTATACAACAAACGATGTGTCTGACGTAACTCGGAGCAGCGACGTCACAAATGACGCGAAGGGTGACACGCCCGTTTCCGGTCAATTCAGTGTGATTGCGCACGAAGGAAGTGACGTCCGCAATGCTATTCTTGACGTCACCACGCTCCGAAATGCCTCGCTAATGTTCACTGCTCGGATGACGCACGCCAGAGACGTCACTACTTCCACTGTGTGTCGTGACGATACAGCTGATGATGTATCAACGACAGGAATGCGGACACGCGTTGCAACGTCAAGAGATGATGACGTCGTTATAAATCATTTACATAGCAACTTTGAGAGTGACGTTGTCGAGCAAATTCTTCCTCCCCCGGTTTTTGTTGATGACGCAGTGATGCAGGATTCCGACCAAGACGTTCACCCTGCTGATGACGTGTACGAAGCTGAGCGAGATGAGGATGTGACGGAAGGTATTACGTCACACGGCGTGATAGAGAAAGCTTCCCTGCCTGTGATGGATGGGGGAGGTCGCGAGAAAGTTTCGAGTATTTCCGCCCAGTTGGAAAAACCTGCCCTGCTGAAGAAACAAGACATTGACGAAGAAACGATGTTGGCTCAAGATGAAGATGAAGTCAAAAGCGTGTTGATGGAGGCCCTTGTCGCTCCTGTGGATCAGATAGAGGGGGTGAATGAGATAGAGGGGGTGTAGAAGGCTCGGTGGTGATGGGGTAGACGGCGGTTGTGGGTTAGGCACAACCCTAGATATGTTGTTTCCACTTTTGAAAGCTTAGTTTCTTTCAAAATTTCGTTATACTCCTCCTGTACCCCTTTGCGGAGTGTCACGAGCGGTCTGCAGCGCCCATCTCCACTTACTGGTGCCGTGGTCCACGCGGCTGTTTTCGCAGTGAATGCTGCACTGGTGGCGAGTCAATGGCAGCACCGAGCTTGAAGCTTTCTCTTGAACCCTCCCATTAACGCTGAGCACGAAGCTGGACAGACCGCAAGATTCGAACCCTGCCTACCAGCTCCGGCCGCACGCGCTCTATCCCACGAGGCTACTTACCTCTTTGCTAATTTAGTTCCTACAATAAAATAAATTAAAATTTTCATGATGTTTGACGAATATTTTGAGACCCAAATTAACTACTTAGGGGGCCATGATCACCCCCTGGCATGACATATTTCGCCTCAAACCGCCAGTTCATTCGTAATAAGTTCTTCCATTCGTGCTTTTAGGTTGATAGCCTCAAATAAAGCTCCTTATTTGAAAAGCTTCAGCCCATCATGTAGTCTATGCATGTGACTGGGTTTGTGGAGATTTTAGGCTATCGTGTAGACCAGGGTCTCCAAACTACGGCCCCGGGCCAAATCCGACCCACGAAGCCATGCCATCCGGCCGCAAAGACATTTTGACAATAATGAAAAAATAATATATTTACGAAACATTTGTTGATTTGGTAGAACGCAACATATCCCGAAACAGTCACATTACGTAAGATGTCCGGTCCCCGAACTGCTGTGTAATAACTTATGTGGCCATCTAGCAAAGACGTTTGGTGACCACTGGTGTAAACAGTCAGTAGGACTTTTGCACTGACCTGTCCATGTGTGGAGATGAGCAAGAAGGTTGCTGTTCTGAATCAACTCTCAAAGTTCGTTCAGAAGGAAGTTACACTTGGCGCCAACTTTTTACAAGTTGCTGAACTAATTTGTTGGAAGAATATTGTGTTAAACTGGTTTCAATAAAATAAGGAGTTTAAGGAAAAGTTAATTTCGAAAACTTGAAAACTTTAAGTGTTCTGCGTTTACGTCACAAGATTGATAAGAAGCGATTTGAACAATTTAGATGTGTCGTTCCCAACTAACTTTACTTCCTTACTTTTCAGCCAAAAATCTCCGGTCGGAAACTATCTCCTGGAGAGACGTGGATCAAAAGGCTGCAAAACGCTAAATATGGCCACGCTGAGGCCGCTCCCCGAGAAAAGTTCCACCCGAAAGGCCTGTGGGGCAACAATGTGAACCGGCGCGGAACCGGATACTTCGCCGGAACCTTGCGCTTGCAGATGGGCTTCTCATCGATGGACATGAACCTTTGCCTGGTCGTTTGGTTGGTGTCGGTTCTGGGCTCTTTCTGTCTCTACTGCGGGTACAGGGCGCGGAAGAGGTTGTTTCTCCGCAAGAAAAGCTACAGACACTTGCTTTAAAGTGTGGAGCTCTTCCGGAGGTTTATGGTTGCGGCCCTGCTCATATCTTGTTTCGTGTTTGCGATGATTTTGCGACCGTCTGTTGCTTGAGCGCTGTTTTGGGGGGTAGGGGGGGTGAATATGAATCGGCATCCTTCTGGGTACCCTTGACCAACCTTTGCGTATATTGGCGAGCGAGCCTTGAGCTATTTGGGAGCAAAACGTATACCGTAGTGCTCCAACGTTTGTGACGTCACACAGGATGGTCGGAGGATAATGAGACAGACTGTTCGTGGCAGTAACTGGTTGAATCGACCAATGAAAAAAAAAAGAAAAACAAAATGAAAACGTTATGGCAAAAAATGTGAGCACGAACTAAAATTGTTTTTTTCAACAGAACTCTTAACAAGTATAAAATCCTGCTGTTTCTCTCTCTTTTGATTTAATCCTCGCTTTTGTACACGAATCGAGACAAAAATTATTTTTTGGCAAAAATGTTTAAAATCTTCGAAAGTGCGAAGCGCAGTTGCATTTTTTCGGGAGTTCTTGTCTGTCACGTTGATCGCTGAATATTGCAACCCATACGTTCATTTGATTTTCTACTTTTCCCAACAAGACACAGTACCAGGAGGCTTCCTCGAGCAACAACGTCCCCAGCTTGCTTGTTCGAACGAATACTAACCATCAAGCCCCCCCTACATCCCACACCCCGAATTCGCTACAGCGTTACAACAAAGCATTGGCTACTCTGCCCGGCCAACCTTCACCTCATGCACAAACGCTCCCACATACACACCTAAGTCCCCGATGCACGCCTTGTGTTGGATGACAGTGTTTCTGAGGGAAAAAGTGCAAACTTGTTTGATATTCAATTGTTTATAGTTCATTGCTCTCAACTTTCGGGCCATCGGGCTGCAGACTTGTTGGACCTGGCCCTTGGCTGACGCTTCATGGCGCGAAGTGCAATGTTTGTGCGAATTTGTTACAAGGTTGAAACGTCACTTCCGCTTCCTTTCACGCACCGACTTCAGGCGAAGATGTCGCTTAATTTTTGGCGCCATTCCTGGTGCGATAGTTTGCATTTTTTGAATGGAGCTCGACTCACGAGGCTCGGTCGCTGTAGCGAAAATTCAATATCGCTGTAGCGAAAACTCTCGTAGCACTCAGCCTCTGTGTGAACGGTCACGGTCTGCTGCTTTAGATTTGTTTACGTGTTCCTTAATGCTGTGCAAATGCATCTGTAACATTTTTGCAATTGTTTGAACTCAAACTTCAGCTGTAGACGCGACCGGTGTCCCACGTGCTGGTCCTTTTCTCACGACCCAAGGCGCCCACTTTTCCCCCTTTGTACCCCCCCAATCTGACCCCTGAGCAACGTCGCGCTGCCACATTCGTTTGAAGCAACGTTTAATAAATGAGCTGCTTTATTTTTTTACTAACTACTTCGCGTGAGGCCGGCACTGAAATGCTTTGTATGATGTTCGCCAATCCTTACCTTGTTTGCTACTACGTTGAAGCAGCCACCACCGCCATGTCTGCACGAAACGAAGCCCTTGCTGCATGGCGCGTGCCGCACACACACTGTATCTTGCGTGTTTTGCAATCTCACTAAGCGTTGTTGTTCTGTATGTCCCGAAGTAACCTCCGCTTCATCGACCAGCCATTGATCGCAGAGCTTCAAACAAAGGTCAGTTGTGGTCGACAACTGGTTTAAGGTCATTGATTAGTTAATCGGTCTTTGCGCCGATTGCTTTCCTTCCACCATTCTTATTTGCTAAACACAGTACTTCACCTAAACCAGGATTTCTCGACCGGAGGTAAATTTATCTCTTGGGGGTAAATTTTCGGAATCGTAATTTGTACAAAGATATTTTTTCCAAATTTTAGCAACCAGAGATGTTGCAACTGGGTTATGATTCAAATTTATGCGTTGTAAACTTTTCACTCCTTCCCACACGACCAGTCCATTGCAGCTGTGGATGTGTTGCGTTGCTCCTGTGCACGAACAAGTGTGCATGTTGACCACACAGGAGATCGCAACACTTATCAATAAAAAGCTCAGCATCGCTGCGATCATAGTTCTGTGAACTGACATCTACAACTAAACATTAAAATTCAAAAGCCTTTTTGACCTTCTGACTCAGTGCAGATGTTTATAGAAGCTAAAAAGTAAAAAAAATTGGGGGATACGTTTTACATTTGAAATTTGCCAAGAGGTAAACGGAAGGGTGAACGTTGAGGGCCCCTAACCCAACCAATGGCCAAACAAGGTTACTTCAGGCCAGGACGAAAGTTGCATTTCGTAAAAGCATTAGTCTTGAAGCGACAGCGTGTTTGCTTGTTTTGTTATGTCATCAATTGCTTTTTTTTACGTCAACAATTACTTGTTTCACGTAATTGAAATGGCGGGGATTCCGTTTTAGTCGTTCCTTCTCAATGTACAACTCGATCCAGATCGTCAGTTATTTTATGCGTTTTTACATCACTGCGCTACGTCATGTGTCTCTGGTGACGTGGCCAGTGACATCGTATTGGCTGCGGCAGAAGTTCTGCTGTGATTGTTTGGGACGTTTTAATTCGATCAATCATCTTAAATTACCGCAAAATTTTGAATTTATTTGATGATTCTTAGAAAAACGAAGGTCCCTTCCTCCCTTGCTTGCTCGTCGACAAACCGTAATCTACCTACAACGGGGTATGATGCGTTTATATTTTTGTTTAATACAAATGCAAACGTCGTCGTGTTTTTGTAAATCGCTTTTGTGCTGTTTGAAGCAAAACTACCCCCACTAGTGACGACTAAACCACCTCCCCAAGTGAGGGGTCTCTCAATTTTTCAAACATCGTGCAATCTGCTCGTTGACCCCCCAACAACGACGCCTCCCCCCCCCTGATGACGCGTATAGTTCCTGTGCAATTTCCTGACCGGGGGTTCATTGCAGATGCTGGTGTTGTAGCGTTTTAGACTTTCATGTGCGCTGGTGTCGTCCATCTTCGCTACCGTAGACAATATTGCCTGAGGTGTGACCGACTGGGTGTGTCTTCCGCTTTTGTACATCTGGCACGCGCGAGATATTAATAAAAAGCTAAAAGCTGTTCTTCTGTCTGACGCTTTGCTTTTGATACCAGCAAGATTTGTCTTTTAACACCTTTTTCCAACGTTGCCAGGATGCAAAATTGCCGCCATCTTCAAAATGATTTTGCGTTTGACGTAATTCCCGTTAAAGATGCGGTTTTGGTGACGTCACTATTTTTATGACGACGCCTTGGTGCGCAACTGCGTATAACCGTGACCACTCACTCCCACCGCGCTGGCGTTGACTGCACGCGCGGCTTAACTTTGTCATTAGAAGCGTCTGATGACCAGGAATGTGGAACCGGAACCAAAATTTCAGCCCCAGGGTCCAAAAGTTTTGGCCCCGGCCATCCAAAAATGCTTGGGCTCCGTCTCTTCTGCCTTTCAGTCTGATGCAGTTGATCATAACTTCAAGGAAACATGTTTCATGCAGCTGTGATGCAAAATATCACATTCGTTCTGGTACACTCTGTAGAGCTGGGTCCTTTACCTCATCCGGTGCTTCACACTTCTGCTGGTTTGCTCACATCTTTTACACATTACCGGCAATAACGATTGTAGACAGGGACGGATTTAGGTAGCGCGGTGCCCTAGGCCATCTTAGTGTTTGGGGCCTCGCGCAGGTGTGACCTATTTGGCCGTTTGTCTGGAAAGTGTGCCCCTCGTATGTGTAAGGCCCCCTCAAAAATCCATCTTTTGTTGTGCCGAATTTGGTTCTACGATTGCCTTAGATCAGGGGTCTACAAACTACGGCCCGCGACGCCATTTCATCCAGCCCGCAAAGAAATTTTGTCAATAATGAAAAAATAGTATATTTATGAAGAATTTCTTGATTTGGTGGAACGCAACATATCCCGAAACAATCACATTACGTAAGATGTCCGGCCCTCGAACTTGCGTAATAGCTGATGTGGGCCCCGGATAAAAAAGTCTGTAGACCCCTGATATAGAACTTCAACAAGCAATCTCTGTTTGGGGGGAAATCTAGTTAAAAACAACCAATCGTAGAATCCAATACAATATTTTTCATTGGAGTTTTGGGTGTCTGGCGGTCTTGTGTTGTTGCACGCTTTTTGTCAGTGAAAAATTGTACTTAAGTACTGTTTTTTTCTTTTTCATTCTTTTTTTGTAACCACTTTCACACAGACGACCTGGATCTATTTCACGCCCAGATACACAACATTGTGTTGTTACTGTACTGATAAGAGTCTAGAGTAGACATTTGCATTTCCGCTCGTTTCAAGGTAAAGTGTGAAGTTATGCTTCTGCGCAGTTTCGCAAAATTTTAGCTAAATATTGAGTCGTCACAGGGAAAAGTTGTGCGGGGTCCATGCCTTAATCAGTCACTGATGTAGATGTCTCTCCAGTGTAAATATTGACATGATGGTTGTTCGTACTTCTGGCAATAACCTTCATGACACCTTGGGCGTTGCCCACTTCCCAAACAAAATGGTGTAATTGATGGCAAAATGTAGCCAACTTATGACAAGTAGAGCGGGTGAGAGCAGACAGAGCCGTGTGAAAGGTTGCTGGCCCCCACCAAAAAAATCCAGATGGGGCCTTTTAATATCATCTTTATTATGACGTAACCACAACTTTACAAAAACTGCTATGTGTCCGAACGTCCGCAATTCTTTTTCGAAATTAACGAGTCATGATATTACATCCTTAGTCTACCGGCTTTGCATTGAGGGGAAAAAACAGAAGAGTAGAAGTCAGGGTAGAGAGACGGCTCACTAATACAATGTATATTGTTGGGCCCCTACTAATGATCGGGGCCCCTCGACCGGGGGGTACGGGGCTGCCTTGCCACGGCACTGAGAGCAGATAACCGTGAAATAACTTTTGGAAACATCAACTTTCACAGCATTCGGTAAAAAATTTGCGTTTTCCGAGATTTCAAAGTCAGGACCGGACCGTTTAAACAACTTTGATGTTAATTATTGACCATGTTAATGTAAATACAACATGTTCAACCGGTTTTCAGAAAAAGGATACGCTTGTATCTCCCATACAAATTTCATTGTTTCCATCAACTCGGTTTTGAAATATATTGCACTGATCGTCTTAAAACAGTCTTGATGTTCTTGCGACGTTTTTATTAAAATTAAACGATTTTTATGTTTGAAATGGATAAGACACCAAGTCTGAAGGTAGTTTCACACAAGGCCGCAGGGACTCCATTGCGACTTAAAGTAAACTGAGTGTAGACCAGCAATACTTCATGTTATACGTGAGATTGCTGGGCTGTGACAGGGACTGACAGTCTTTGCTGAATACACTGAATGATCAAAACCGAAAAACACAACGTGCGCGTTTCAAACACATAAAAACGATTCATTGCAATAAAATCAAAAAGTAGGCTTTTAATAAAAATAGAAACATTTATCAGCAGATACTTAAGAGCAGTAGAGTTTCATGGCTTCGAAAAATCGATTAAAACTGATTAACATTTCATCGTCCAAAGTTGCAATGTTGTACAGCTCGAATAGATCTTCGTTTGTGCAGTGCGCCGCTTGCATGGCAACTATCGTCAGAAAGTCCTCGGTGGTGATGAAACCCGTGTCGTCTTTGTCGAAGACCCGAAAAATATCGTGAAATAAATCATGATCGGAATTGGGAACAACGGCAGCGGCTTCCGAATCGAGTGGACAAAATTTGGAAAAATCGACATTGAGATCTTTGCGAGCACTTTTGTGTTCTTCTCTCACAACACCGTCATCAGTGAAGTCGCCAACATCACTGTTATTGTTGTTGTTGTTGTTATTGTTGTTATTATTGTCGTCGAAGTTATTATTAATGTTTGAGAGGTCGACAACTTCTGCCGGCGAAGTGGAATCGCAGTTTATGACCAAGGTTGGACTTTCGAAGGAGTTAAAAGCACACCGCCATTCCTGGTCCCCGGATTCCACTTTTTTCTTGGTCAATTCCACAAATTCGACATAGTTCAGTTGTCCGTCACTCGTTACGTGGATTTCGTCGAGCAAGCTCCTAAACACATCGTCGGAAACGCCCTCAACGAACTTGCTGATTATTGTACGAAGCTCAGAAACGTTGACAAAGCCTGTCTGGTGTTTGTCAAAAACGCGAAATACCGTGAGAATATTTCGCACTGACGTTTTTTTTTTCTGGACGATACTTCCGCTTTGCCACGTAGACGATGACGGCCCCAGCGTTGTCCTGATGACCCCATGTTTAGTTTTTACGTGATCCAAGAAATGCTTGTAGTCAATACGCCCTTCATGATCTGCTTCAGTCTCTATGACAAGTTCGGCAAACTCTTCGTTGGTCAGACTTTCCGTAACAGACTCGACGGCGTGACGTAGTTGCCAGACGGTTATGAAACCAGTTCTGTCAAAGTCTATAATTCGCAGCGTCTCCGCAAAGCTGCTGTTTTTAGAAATCACTTCCCAGAGTTGTGTTACTCTCTGTTCGAAGTCTACTTCCCTGAGATCAGACTGGAGATCTTTCGCACTTATTTTTCTTAACTTTCCAGGCATATTTTTCCAGTTGCATAAAACCCTTTTTGCTAAAATAGATAAAATAATTTTGTCAGTATTCTTCTGTTGGTAAAGCGTTTATTATATTTAGAGAAAAACGCAAAAATATATTTACTGCAAGCAAATCAAGTTCCAAAACAAACTAAATCTTCTAATCAGAGGTGAGACTGAAGCTGTACCTGTTATAATTGTCGATCTTTTCATACAAAATACCTGGTATCTGTCAATATCAACGTGCATCTACAAAACAACTATAACCTTCTAAAGATTGTAATTTCGACGAAATCCAAATATGCATAGCGCACAGTTTTTTGACTCTCATTTCTAGGCAACTCATAATATATTTTGCATTAAAATCACGCTATCTTTCACAACAAAACTCTTCGATTTCAAACCATAACATTCTAAAACTTCAGCTGTTGCTGTTTCCATCTCGATCCCTCCTCTGCGACCAGTCATCAAACCTTTGCATTTGGTCTCTTCGATTTCAACGGTGGTTTCTTCTGCCACTGATTAAAAGGACGAGTGAAAACTGTGATTCTTTTTTTAAAAGGAAAATGCCAAGAAATGAAAATCAAATGTTACAATCCAAGAGTAGTGTTGTTCTGTAGCCTCCCAAAGATGTAATGTAGCAATTTGATTTTTTTGAAAATGCCTTGTTGTGAAATTTATTGATCAAAAAACACGCAACAAAAAAATGCAGTTTTCCAACAACATAAACAGTTGCCCTTTAACTTTGTCACAATAACCTTTATGTAATCTTTGTATGATTGACAGAGCACTCACAGCCAAATGTAGTCATAGAGTGGCAATACTCTGCATTTACTTGAACTGCTCAACTGAAGCAGGAATAAAGACATTATCAGTGGTTAAGTGCTTTTCTAAATCTACAGAAGGCATTAAGCTCAAGTGGGCGCAAATAATAGGGGGAGGTTTGTTGGGCAAACCACACCTCGTTTTAAGTACAAAACAATTTCGCTCAGAGTTCAACATGAGTCAAAAATATTTCTCTTCCTGCCTATTTCATGTCAACGTTTTCATGATGACGTAGTCATCAAATGACTTAGTGTAACCTTTTCAACAAATCCAAGCGAATTTTACATTGAATTCGAAATAAATTGCGAGCTTTTTTCCACCAATTCATTCAAAGGCTTGATGCCAAATATAACTGCCACGCATACATTGGGTGGTGTGCGTTTTCACCCAACACGTTTTCCTGCTCATTTCCAGTGTTTTATTCATCTTGCTGTCTCTGATGTGTAGCGCTTCTGTAGGTTGGTAAGAAATTACAGTAGACGCTAAGATGTTTTCTTTTTTCTGTGCTTGTTCTTTGCCAGCAAAATTGGAATGTACTGCATACAGGGGCGTTCCGGGATTAGATGGCGCGCGGGGCAAGAAACACGTGTGGCGCCCCCATGTTTGTACCATGGGAGTAGGAAGGGGGCTTGTCCCCTCCTGGATTTTGAAAAATTTAGCAAAAGAGGTTGTTTTCTTAGTTTCGAGTGGGAAAAAACAAATTTTGCCACTTTTTCCTCCCCAGAAAAATTTTGGAAAAATCCCTTGGTGGACCCCGTGGCAAAATCCTTGGCAAAAAATGCCACGGCCCCCCGTGGCAAAAAATCCCTTGGTGGCCCCCCGTGCCAAAATCCTTCCGACGCCCATAGTTCCAACTTAAGGTCTTTCGGGAGGAATGCGCTGTATTGACGAAAGTACTTGCGACATTCATGAGACTTTTCGGCGCCCGCAGTAATTTACCGCACGGGGTATTGTTTCCCCCTTACCACCCCTTCAATACGCCCGTGACTGCATGCACTATAGCGGTGGTTTTAAACCTCTTTTGTACCGCGACCTATTACAGCAACCCACCATAACCCAAGGACTCCCATCTAAAACTCGAATAAAGCAAATGTAATACAGCTGTGTACAGACAATATCAACTCGCGACCCCTCCAAAATGGTTCATTACCTCTCTGGGGGTTCGCGAGACCCCAGGTTGAAAATTCTGCACTGTAGAGTCCTGCGTGAGGTGGGTCTACCTATCATGCTTGCTTTTTTGAGAGGTCTCCGGGCTGCTCAGATTTTTTCTTGCAAGCGTTTAAAAGTTGTTCATCATCGACATCTTTTCTTTGATATTTGTTTTTGGAGATACTGCACTGTGCATACGTTCTCGAAAAATATTTTTCAAAAATAGTCTATATAAATTCAGCATACGCAAAGGGATTGATTGATGAACATCCGCAAGCCGTTATAGTTATTTAAATGAACCATTGTTTTCATCGCTGACGCATTTGCAAGTTTTGGCCTCTTCTGTTTTCCTTGCCCGGATATGGTGACGCACATAACTACTCGATGTTTAGGGAAGTGCAAATGTTTTTCTTCTTGTTTGCTTATTCATGCATGCCTCGTGGGTTCATTTGATCTCAAAAGTTGCATCCATTCATGAAGAAATTTATCAACATTAAAAAAGCCTTCAAAAAACTATACATGTTTTATTTTGGGACGTTTCGGATTATTCTTAATCCATCTTCAGTCAAAAAAATAAAGCAACACTTGGCAATGCTAGCTATTCAAAACCAAAAGACTCTGTGACGCAAGAAATAACAGTGTGACGCAAAAGACGTCAAAA
>JGI24159J19872_10001418_pt1 | contig 26269 bp, 21 predicted proteins | sample Ectturendosymbi4_FD_19872 | JGI IMG/M metagenome (IMG submission 19872)
GGCCGAAATCGAAGTACGAATATATCGTACGCCGGCTCTCAAAGTGGAAGATATGAGTTAATGCAGAAGCAGTGATTTTCCGTTCTAAATTTGCAATCGAAATGCATTTTAGTACCAGATGCTTCCTCTTTTTCTATTCAGGACCCAGTTTTTTTTTTTCAGAGTCAGTAATTACGGTCTTGTTGTAATCACAATTGCCTGAACTGAAGTTGTTCTGACTGCATTTTGCAGTTGGTTTTATAATCGTAATTACGCGACTGTTATTCTCCGCACGGATAAATCATCTCGCACTGAATGTCTTCGTGTGATTGGCGCTGCGTGTTGCTCGATTGTGGTCGGCTTGCTGCAACTGGTTTCAAACCGGTTCTAACCAGTAAGCGCTTGAACTCAGATGCAAGACGATGAGAACGAGGAGATGTCGGAGCACGACTTCGCTTCGACCGCTGCGTTGCTAGGTGTCGACCTGGGCGGCAGGAACAACAGCAGCTCAAGCGGGAANAAGAGCTGGAACGACGACCACACCNTAAAGCGCCACCTACCGGCACTCATTCCAGCCTTCGATCCGCGACCAGGGCGCACCAACTTGCAGCAAACCGTCGATCTCGATATTCCACCCCCTGGTTAGCGCGATATATTGGTCGTGTTGCGCTTAGCGTCGATGTGTAACGGGGCGATAAAGAGCTGAAGGCAGCGATTCCGGACGTTTTTCAGTCTCGTGGTCATATAACACCACTTTATATCCCGAAGTGCATTTGCAGTGCTGGTGTTTCACCTTGATCGTCATGGAATGGTTAAAGTGTTGCGAAGTCCACAGTTGAAATAATTGTTTTTGTTTTGCTTTGCTTCAGGATAGGATGACAAACGCAATCCTTGCTTAATCAGTCTTTTCTTTTACTTTCCACGTCCATGTTTGAGTTGAAACGAAAACAAACGACGCTCCGCGGGTTATCAACACCGCTGTGCTGTGTATGCAGGCACGCCCGAGTCTCAACTGCTCTCTGAAAGGACCAGGCTGGGAGCGGCCTCGTCGAAGCGACTGAAAGTGTCGCTGAGGGGTACAAAAGAAGGCGGCAAAGAGCAAGTGGAGATCCCCCTCACTTCCGATGCGACTGTGTTCAAGTGCCTCCAGCAACTGCACATCGCTTCCAGCGGTTCCACCAAGTTAAGCAAGCTGAGGAAGATATGGGAGCCTACTTACACGTAAGCACGATGACCGGTGCCGCCACAACTGTTACGTTGCAAACCGCTTAAATAAAAGTGAGCTTTACTGCGGGTTTGACGGGTTTGTCTTTGCGATATTCCTTTTTCCATGTATGGTTGTTTAAGAGACGCTCGTAGATGACGTCAGTTTCGGATTGGTGACGTAGTTCGAGTTAAGCCCCTTTCACTATTTTCGTTGTTGGAATTAGAAATTGTTTCCGAAACAAGTGACACAGCGCCGGTCATCCACGANTTCTTCTCCGTTCGCGCACGCATGCGTAAAGCTGCACTGATCATCTGAACGGCTTTGGCGCTCATTCGATATTGCACGGCCGTTGACTTGTTCACANAACAGTGAACATCTTAATTTCTTTTTTTAGAATCATTTATGGTGAAAACAACGGTGACGATTGCGATACAGAGGAGGTAAGTTCTTTTTCAATTTCCTTGAAACAACTCTTGAACCTCTCAATGGTTTCGGGATCTACCGTCTTCTGATTTTGCGACTGCTAAATTTGGTAGTTTCGCATTCCCAGTACGCACAGTTCTTGTTTTTGCTAATGGCCATGGCTGTGTTTGTGAAGTTGTTTATAGTTTTACAACAGTGGTGCTCAAACCGTGGCCCGCAAGGCCCTCTGGAGTGGCCCGCAAAGCAATTTTCATTGGAAAGAAAACTTGACACTTTTATCATTTAAGAGAATTTATTAGAGAATTTTTATTGAGATTATTAATTCTTGTAGCCCGCGAAGGGTTTCTGAAAGACAAATGTGGCCCACGAGCCAAAAAGTTTGAGCACCATTGCTTCACAAGTTCATGAATATCGCGCTGATTTCGGTTATTTTTGGTTTCAGAACCACGACACCAGTCACGCTGAAATAACCCCCATTCTCCCCCGAAAGGACTTGCTGGGAGCAACACCTGCCGGGTTTGGCACCCCAAAAGGCGCCGACGCCCGTGTAACAGCGCCCCCCCAAAACCCGGATAACCACCGGGACATCGACGAAGTGCTGCAGCTGTTGCAGGCGCTCCGGTCGGTATTCGATGCGCTCGATTGCGACTTGTCTCTGACCTCCGGCGACTTCATCAGCAAAAAAGTGACGACCAAACTGAATCATCAGACAGAGGTGTTGATCTGCTTTCACTTACAAACTACACGCTCGCGTCGGGCGCCATCGCGTTTGTTGTTGTTCGCTGAAAGGGCAGTATTTGGCGGCACGAGAACGGGTAGTTTTGTTGTTGCATTTAATATCCATGGTTTTAGTAATAGAAATGGGCGACGAATGCAGCAAAAAAAACATTTTTATCCTTATTACAATGCTGCCACTGTTTTTTCCGTCACGTGACCCGGTTTTATGACGTATTGGTTTTGTGACATCAGTCGATTTACATTCCAGGACTTCTTGTGTCTCGCTTGTGACGCGCTCCCGACCTGGTGTGAACCGGTTCTGACCAAGTGTCCTTTCCTCCTACCGTTCGAATCCAGGTTGAAATACTTCTCATCCGCTGCGTTCGGAACGGCAAGGTAAGCAGTTGAAGATAGTTTGTCTACCAACGTGTCTGATACGTGAGCGACGCTGCTGTTCTTCATTTGATTGCTTCTGCATTTCCTGCTTTTTCACCTCGATTTATCGTGACAGGTGCTTTGTCACAACTGGAAAATGTGTTTTTATTTTTTCTTCCTATTTCTGTAGTTTTTTTCTCCCTATTTCTATGGTTCAGGTGGAATTGCTTGGTTAAAAGTACCGATATACAAAGAATCGAAGGTGGTGGCAATACAGTTGATTAATATTGAATTAAAAACTGCTGTTCAACACGTCTTGCGTGCAGATCAGCACCTGGCACCGGTTGTTCGCATCTTAATAAGTAAAAAAGTATTCTTAGCAAGCGGGAAAAATCTTGTTAAGCAAAAAGGTCTTGTTCGGCCGCCGCTCGCTTCGTAGATTTAAAAAAAAATGTTGCTTGTCTTTTCCCCACGCGAGTGACGCCGATACGTTTTGCTGTCTTTCCCAGATCGATAGTGTGGCTGCAGAACCGCGCCGAGCAGCAGTTGGAACAGTCGCCTGCAGGGCGCCATTCGGGCCTGAGTGCTGTCGCCGTGGCGGCCGCTGTCGGCCGCAGAGACGACGGCAGCTTGCAAGACCTGCTGCAACTTGGCAGGCTGCGACACGAGCGGGTCAAAGTTCCCCGCGACGAAGACAAGCTGCTCGATTGGGCCATCAACGCTCTGACGGTCCACGCGCCCAAGAAGTCCGTGCTCGAGGTGGTTCAGACGTTTTTCTTCTGTTTGGGGTTAACTGGTTTTAAAAAAAGTTGTCTTTGCTATAAAGAGCTGTTTGTTGCCAAAAAAAGTTTTGTTGGAGCAAAAATCTACCACCGGAAATGGAGAAAGTGTAGAATTTGCGCAACTTTGGTGGGATTTTCCCCAGTTTTCGGAAATAGCGCGCGATTCGTTTCCCCTGTTTTGACGCCGGCTTCAGGCCTTTTTCACTGCGCTGGCATTTGAAAAGCCCATTATCATTGTGCGTTCGGTTTTCCGCGAAGCTGATTCCACTCAAATATTTGTTGATGGTTTTCAACCCAGGTCGAGTTCATTGGAGAGGAAGGGACAGGACTGGGTCCTACTTTGGAGTTTTACGCCCTGGTTGCTGCTGAGCTTCAGCGCAAAGACCTCGGGATCTGGTTGGTAGACGACTTATTCATTGAACCGGGGCAGAGAGCGGTGAGTCACTGGGGATTTCCTGAGCGCGTGTTTGTTTTCGGCGATGGTTTCGCGTGCCCGGTGATGGTGGGTGAGGGTATTTTTCAAAAACTGTTTTATTTTTATTAAGAAGTTTTTTTTGTTGACTGGTTGTTTCCATTTAGGTCGACATTGGCGAAGGCGTAAAGCCCCCCGGCTTCTACGTGCAAAGATCGTGCGGCCTGTTTCCTGCACCGCTGCCCCCAAACTCTAACCTTGAATACGTCACTTCCGTATTCCGTTTCCTGGGCTCACTGCTCGCAAAATGTTTGCAGGTGAGGTGGCAAGACGGAAGTCGCGGCCTAGTTTCGTTTCGTATTTTCGCTTGCGCTTTGAATTTTTGTGTGTGACGTTCGGCGGTTGCCAGGTGACGTATCGAAAGCATGATGACGCTCGTTGTACGTCACAGGATGGCCGTTTGATCGACCTCCCCCTCAGCTTGAGTCTGCTTAAGCTCATGTGCAACGAACCGAGCCTCGTTCAGCGGAGCGTGACCGAGCAACGTCACTCCACCACGTCGATCTCGGAGGAAGAATGTTACGAGAAGGTGAAGAGACGGCACTGGCCCTTGTATTTGCGTTTGCGTGGTTGGCAATGCGAGCTGACTATCTCTTCGGTTGAGATGCCACCAGTCCAATGCAACTATGTGTTGCTGACTGCATGAGGTCGAAAGCTTTTCTTCCGTAATCCATCTAGAACTCGTTGCTTTTCTTCGGTTTAATTCGATGGAAAGCATTTGGTTTTAATGCTTGCGTGTTTATTCGCTTTCTGATTCTCTTTGTATCATGCACCACTCTTAAACTACTACGGACTGCGGTGCTGGGATCCTGTGTTTTGGTGGCCAAGTAGCGCAAAAACGGTCCAAAACTGTTTAAGACCAATATTCGTTTTTGAATGGACTTGATATTGCTGTTATCGTGCTACTTCAAGAGAAACATGACTTGCAGCTTTCCTTGACAATAAGTTGCGAATGCTGCAGATACAAAATGCGTTTCAAGATTCTTGACAACCCCAAATCTTCTGAATCTGACCTCGTAATGTGAACCGTCGTTTTGAGGCGATCTAGTTTCTTAATCCCTGTTGTGTTCCATTCACTTGAACACCAGAGAAGCACAGACGACCTTTTTGTGAAACAGGATAAACTGGAAGAATACAGTCATTCATCAGAGGATGAGGAGGGTGGCAAACTGGAGTGGATTCTTCCATCGCCTGTCGGCAGAGCTCCTGCCTTTTTCCACGGCATGCTCACGCTAGATGATCTCAAGTCCATCGACCCTTCGAGGTAGGGGTTCTTTCTACATCTAGAACCGCCAAGCTGTTCCGACAACCACGGATTACTGACAGCATTTGTTCGGTTGGAAACATATCCGGTTAAAATTGTAGCGAGAATCAAATTTATACATTACTTTTTTATGTTCCCTCATTTTTCAGATGCGCACTCAGCACAAACCGTCCGGGTCTTGTGAACAAACAAAGTGTACACATCAGTAGCTTCTATTTTAAAAACAAGAAATCGATTTTTGCAGGTATCGATTTCTAACCAAGCTCTCCGACTTATGCGACCGCAAGGTAGCCATAGAAACCGACGACTCGCTGACGCTAGAAGCAAAAAAACAGAGATTGAACGAACTTCAGCTCGACTACAACGGCTCAAAGTGTCGCGTTGGGGACCTGGGGTGAGTGTGTCTAAAGTTGCGTTTAATTTGTGGAAGCACCAGACTGTGATGGGTCATGAGTTGAATGCCAGTCTGACGCATGTACGAAAATATCCTCCTAGCCGCCGATGAGGAAAAGNGNTGGCGCATGACTTGCGTACACTGTCCAACCACACAGCGAAACTTAGTAGCATTTTTACCTGTGGCTCCGGAGCTGCTACTACATTGTCATAAGACGGTGTACCCTGTTGCCATAGTTTCGCGTCACGCGAACTAAACCATTTTCGAACCTTTGGGAAACGAAGCCCACAATTGGTGTTTTCCACTGACGCAAGTATCAAAAACCCTAAGGTGTCGTTTACGAAGCCCACCTTTCCAATGAAACGATAAATTTCCAGCCCTATTTTTGATTTTGGTGTAAAGCACGTCCGCTCTCCTCGAGGATGAGTAATGAATGTCGACACCTCTCGAAAGTTAACATTGTTCAAGCCTTGTTCAACCCCGACAACTAAACCGCACAAAAACTTGTTTTTATTCTCTGGCGTCTTGTGGCGTGTCCACAAAACTCTGCAGTTGTTCGGTGATCTAAGGACCCGAATGTACTATTGCTTTTAACACAGGCCTTATTCTCCAGATTGACGTTCCAGTTCTTGGCGTCTTCACATGTGTACGGCTTCTCGGCATATCCCCTGATTGATGGCGGCGAAGACGTGGACCTAACTTTGGACAATGCCCAGGATTACATTGACCGGACGATGGACTTCATGTTTCATTCGGGAATAAGGAAGCAGGTCGAGGCTTTAAGAGGTAATGCGTTTGCCACGATTTTTTGGCAATAACCCCTCTCGATTTTTCAACAATTTTCTTTTCTCACTGCATTTTGATCGAGTAATTGTAGTATTTGAGCAAATTAACGGGCGATTGTTGCCTAGCAACCGCACGATCTGGGAAAACTCGGTTCACTTCAGTCGCGCGTGTGGCTAATGCTGCGAAAAGTATTTGGTGGCTACGCGACTAGCTACTACACCGTAGAAAAAACAAAGGCAAGAGAAACTCTTCTTTTTTACGAGTATGAAGACAATTTATTGTCCTGCCATATAGATTCAAAACTGCATCACTCTCTGCTTACCACGTCAATCATTAACACCGCTTTAATATTTGCAGATGGTTTCTGCCGGGTCTTCCCCATGTCCAAGTTGTTGCCTTTCACTTCTTCCGAGCTTCGCACGATGATATGCGGGGACCAGGAGCCCACTTGGACCCGGAATGACGTATTGACTTACACGGAACCGAAGCTGGGCTTCACGCGAGAAAGGTAGGAATCCAGAGGTGTCTTTTGACGTATTGATTTGCTTTTGCTCCTCGTCACTGTTCAGTGAACGTAGAAATCTTTTCAGCGGGTTATAGCAGCGGCCTATCAATGGCGTCTGTGCAGTGTTGATCTTTGCTGCTTTCGGTGGTGTTTGAAGTTTGAAAAAAATATATCTGATGGTTTTCGAAATATCGACTGAGGTTTTACTGTCAAGACCGACCCAAAAGTCTGGCTTTTGTCATCGCCCTTATCTTTTGTATGGTAATTTTTCCAGTCCCGGCTTCCTTCGCTTCGTTAACGTCGTTTGCAACCTCACCGGCGATGAGAAGAAGGCCTTCCTGCAATTCACCACCGGCTGCTCGTCGCTGCCACCTGGCGGCTTGGCAAACCTTTCTCCGCGCTTGACAGTCGTCCGCAAGGTGGGCTTTGCGACCGTGTTTTTATCTTAAAACCCTGCGCTCCGGTGCTTGACGTTGCTCTTGCCCAATCAGGTTGATTCCGGCGACGGAAGCTACCCGTCCGTCAACACTTGCGTGCACTATCTCAAGCTGCCCGAGTACTCCTCGGAGGAAATACTGAAGCAGCGCCTGTTGGCGGCCACCAGCGAAAAAGGATTCCACCTCAACTGATCGGCGAAAAGGGGGACGCGCTGCGTGGATTCAATGTTTATTTTTGAATTATGCCAGCGCATTTGCTACTTCCTTTGCCGCTTCCGATGTTGACCGTGTTTGCGTTATTCTTCTGATTGCGTAGTGCGTTTCCTACAGTTTCTTTGCAATTGCTTCCTCGCTCAGGACACGAAAGGGCCCGATGTTCGGTCCCGCACCTGTGCGGCCTTCGCGTTTCACAGTTAACTGGCCGAGCTCTGGGGTTCGCAGCGTGCCCTTGCTGCGACTGCTGCATTGGATCCCGTGCTCCTCAAGCCCTCATCATGCGCCCCATTGATCTTTGCTTGACCTACGCATTTTCACCAATGTTCACTTTCGTTTTCTTTCACCAATACTGCTTTTGGTCGGATCGCAATGCCGCAAACTTCTCCAGCTTCGAGTCCAGATGGAAGACTTCAAAGTGTTCAACTTGTTTTTCGCATGTTTTGATTAAGCGATGGTAACGCCTTTCGTCACAACGGTTGTTAAATTTGGCAATTGCTTTCTTTCGAATCTTTTCTTTGACTTGTTGTGGAACCCCGATTCCGATTTAAAGTACCACGGTGGATTTATTTGTTGTTTATCTTCTCACGCTAATCTCACCACTGATTTTCGGTCTGCGCGAAAGCGTCGCTATAAGTCGCGATGTTCTTTTGTGTGGAGCCCACGAGATGATTCGTGCTTTGCTACCATGGAAACCGCTGCAGGTCGCTGTTGCACGAACTAATGTTGATCTAGCTTCGGTGTCGGCGACATATCCACTGATGATGCAGCAGAAACGGTTGCGGTGTTATGGGCTGAAAAGACACAAAACAGACGCTTTGTCGCTTTTTCATACGTTGCAACTTTGGTGTTTCCTCTCCGACTTTAAGTGACCACGCACCTTTGCAACGTGGTTCACCCCCGAATTTTATTGCATGCTGGGCTGACACAGAGGATGCGAGGTCCGGGTTTTTCGTACGATTTTGTGGCTGATCGCACAGTATTTTTGCCGCTTTGTGAAGTATCGTGATAGCATTGAGACGAAGTCTATCCCGCAGTTTACGTTTTAACGGTGCAAAAGCAAACTCCGAACGAAATTCGACAATCGACCGGTGCGGCCGTCGGCCTTGCCAGGCCTGTGAGTGCCCAGGGCCTTAGCAATACTCCCCTACGGCCGTCCCCCGCTCGCGTTTGCTGTTTTCGTGTTTGTTGTTTTATCTTCGCCGTGAACTGTAATTGCTCGCAATAAACGCTGAGTAAACAACACCTGGTCTCGCGTTGTTCACAGGAGGGCCGTGCCTTGCTCACTGATGTGTAACTGCCGTCTGATCACGTGACGACAGGATGTCATCTGCGGAGCGTAAAGTTCAGAGGTTGTCTTCCTGCAACAGCTCGAGATCCCATTTTCGTGCCACGTGCACCTTGAAGAAAGATAGGTTTAGTGCTTGGTCCCCTTGAAGAATTTTATGTTACCAGATCTGAAAATGCGTGTTTTCCAAGATTTTACGAGATAGCCCGATTCAAGTTGTTTGACAAGGACTTAAATTCTTCGTTGTGCAGAAAAAAAATCACAGGGTTGCAAAATGCTTCTTGTTTTCGTCGTTGTGATCCGACCGAAGGTCTTGCTGGGCCGAAGCAGGAGAGGGATAAGTTAAAGCAGCGACAATTTCGTGGCTTTGAAACTTGGAAAATAACAGTAGAGTAAAAGTCAAAATCGTTCCGGTTTGAAACCTCCAGTGAACGGGGCTTGTATAGCTGTGGCCGAAACTGCGCTGATAAAAAATACTTCAGCTTCCATCAGCCGCAGCAAGTGACATAATTATAAGCCGTTTCACTTGCTTGTCAAAAATTCGTGAACTGATGAGACCCTTTAATTGTTTCGCAAGGATTTCCGAAGCCCAGGTGCTCCCATCGTGCAATTAAGCGTTTGGAAGGCGTCGGTAGGTGAAATGCGTTCACCAGGCTCCTGTTTTTGTTACATCGATCCGTGCACACAAAATGACCTAATTCCTTTAAAAAAAGCCTCCGATTCTCGAGTAAAGTGTTTGGGGGAGATTGCACAAGGCTTGAGGTAGTGGTTCCGTGGGTTGAAGCTCGCTTTAATTAAGCTGTGCTCATATTGTCGTTCGTTGTTTTAGCTATGCGTACATTCTTGTAACTTGGTTAAGCTGTGCTTACGTTCTGTGGTCCTCGCCTGGTGCAAAAAGTTCGTGTTGTTAATTTTGGTGCAATGAAAAGAACCACGATACGGCATCTTTCGATTAAGTGGCATCGTAATGTGGCCACACATCTCAGCTTGAGTTATGCTCATACTTCGTTTGTGCTGTGTTGAGTGCTTTAACTGGAAATATTCCGTCTCACAAGTCGTTGCTCTGTTAACATGGAATTTTAGGGGCGTTGTAATGTTATCAAACCGGAGCTCTAGCGCATGCTTTTGCGTGCAGTGTATGGGTGATAGGAATTAAAACTTTTTAGCTGTAACGTGTTTACTCAGTAGGACAATCGCAAAAGCGAATTTCGAATCGCTTTTGGAACCTAATTAGTTCAGTCTTGTCGAAACGATGCGGTGCAGTAATGTTGCCCGAATCGGACTTCATTTCAGACACTTCTTTTTTCTGTACTTGTTAATTTACAGACATAAGAACGGCTAGTGTGTGTGGAGCTAAACTGCTGTATGGGTTTCATGAAATCTGAACCTGTGGTCGGGTACGGCGATGTGGTCATTGTGTTTTTGGGACACGACTCGATGTTTTCGCTCACAGTGACGAAAGGCGAGATAACACAATCCAAGTACGGAGCAATCAAGCATGACGCGTTGATCGGCCACAAGTATGGAACGAAGTTTAGTTGCACGAAGGTGTGTGCGACGTTATCAGCTTGTCACCACCAAACGTGACCGATCACTAAGTCGGCTTTGTTTTGATGTATGGTTGAAAGCGTGACCGGATCAGCTTTGCCTTCTTTTGTGTAAACATTTACTTTCTAGGAAGTGCCACCAATCTGTTTTTTTGCAAGTTTTTCGCTTTGAAAACAAACCTTTTGCTACGGAAACGTGGCTGCATGAACCAGACGCCCAGGGCCGGATTTACCAATGGCCCGGTTAGGCCGTTCGAGTGTCTGGGGACTACTAAAATTGATTTATGGGTTGAGAATGGTGAATCGTTGAAGCGTACCACATTGCTATACATTTGGAGACCCGCTAATGAGCTTGGCCTAGGCCTAGGATCAGCAAGTAGGTATGGCCTTACTTTTTCCACTGTTGCGTGACTTGCCCTTGAGCGAGAAGGTGTTGAGTTTAAAGCCGCAAATCGGTGACAAATGTAAAGGATTGCACCATGGAATTGGAAAGTATGAAATCGACTTACGCTAAAGCATTTACGGTACTGAAAATGGCCGATCGCAGCACATTCGAGAGGTCAATAAACCACGTCCTATCGCTTCAATTGCCGTCCTGCGATAATTCGTAAACGTACACATTCCGAAATGTTGACTGGCTTGTTCAATAACAAGTCTGGCCTGCAAACAAGTTTCGATGGATCGGGTTGTGAATGACCGGTGCTTATTTAGTGTTTGACATGTTGCAGCAAATCATGCGAAGTCTCAGACCGGAAGATGAAAGATTTGCTAGTGTGATAATTTTCTGGAGTCACTGTTTCTCACCGTGCGGCTTGTTGCCGTTGTAGCGTCATGAGTTTTGTTCCACATTTTTCGGTATTCGCCTTCATTTGAAACCAGTTCCACTAGTCAGGAGTTAAGGCGTTTTAAAGGGTTGGGTCTACATCTTGCAACCAACTCCCGAGCTATGGACGGTCACACTTCCGCATCGAACCCAGATCCTTTACACACCGGACATCGCGATGATCACCTTGCAGCTTGAACTGAAGCCAGGCTCCGTCGTTTGCGAATCCGGTGATTTTGTTTTCGATGCTTGTCACTCGGTGCATAGCGTACTTGTGTTTGAGAATAGCGGCGCTCGGTCACTGATTGTGAACATATAGCGAAAAAATGTGGAGCTCGTGTGGGATTGGAACTAATCGAAGCTAATTCTGGTGTCGATAGATTTGGTCTCGCACTTCGCCGCTTTCATCTTGCTCACCATCTAAAACATTTTGAAAACCTTCGAGGTGTTTGGTACGATCATGTTTTTCTGTAGCAAAATATTGTGTAGCTCATGAATTCAATCCATCGCAAAAACGCCACGTAATTATATGAAGCAAATGCTCAGTCCACTGCTCAGTGTTGTATTAATTCCACAGTGACACAGTGAGGAGCATTTTTGCGTATTTCCGAAAAAAGCTTGTGGAACCGGCAATTGCAATAGTTGTGCCGAAGTGTTTACACCTGTTTATTAAGCACACAACCAGCGTTTTGCTTTCAAGTACATCTTCGACATGTCATTTTGCCGGTGCTGCTTTCAAACAACGCTCCTGTAAATCGCTTCTGAATAATTGGCAGATATCTCGCGCCTAAATAAAATGGACTAAACCACTAAAGCTTGAACGTGGCATCATGAAAACTGTTTTGTTTTTCGAATTGCATCCATGATTAGAGAGGATTTGTCTTCGGACACTGACTAGCGCCCCTTGCTGATAGCCCGCTGGTATTGGGGCTAACTGGCTACCTTAAGCTGCTGCTGAGAGATTGTTGAAAGAGTGTCGTGTTACTTTTGCACAGGTACTGGCAGTGGCTCGCTGTCTCACGCCATTATCCGCACTGTGGCGCCAACAGGCCATCTTCACACAGTTGAATTTCATGAACAAAGATATTTGAAAGCGAAGACAGAATTCGAAGATCACGGCTTGTCTGAGCACGTAACGGTAAGATGGTGAACTATGGTTGAAAACTTTCGTAAATATTTTAACAAATTATTAAAACCAAATCAATCCTTATTCGTCTTTGTTAAAGCTGACTGTGATAAGCTTTTTTTCTCAGTACCTATGTTTTGACTTAACTGCTAGCTTTTGTTTCCGGTTTGTTTTTTGTTGTTGTTGGGAAGGTTTTAATGTCTGTTATACCATTTAGTAATGGTGTTGAGATTGTTCAGGAGTTACGGACACTTTCGATGCAAATATACTTTAGTGCAGTGGTTCTCAACCTTTTTTGGACCATGGACAGTCTTTTTTAAAAAAATTATCCGATGGACCACTTGCTGTGCGGACACCTCTGAACAACTAGTCAAAACTCTGTTGCAAATAGGTCAGTGGACTCAAGGACATGTTCAATCTTAGCCCTGAAACTCTCTGTGGACCACTAGAAATTCCTGGTGACCACCTGTGGTTCACATGGACCACGTTGAGAATAACTGCTTAAATGTAATGTGACATCCGGGTTGCCGCGTAACCTCTGGAAAATGTTCCTTTCGATTGTCTTCACGCGTCACTGCAGCCTTGGCATAATCTAGCGTTGCGTGACGCGAGCATCTTGCGGGCATCTTTCACATGCGTTGCCGGAAACGGCATTTAATTAAGTGCGGGCACCAATCTGCGTTCGCTCCTTCCCAAGATTTACCATCGTGACGTCATAAAAGACGGTTTTCCTGTCGAGAACGCGGCGGACGCGGTCTTTCTGGACATACCCCGACCCGACGAAGCAATTGTTGCCGCGAGCAAAGCTCTCAAACGGAGCGGTGAGTGTTTACTGCAATTGTGACGTCGCTTCCGCCCTGGTGCGCTTTGTGTCAATGCTGGCGAGTGAGACGCAAGAACCGACACGAAATCTCGTTTCTCGCACGATTTCGTGTTTCCATGCAAAGTTTTCGGTTGCGCAATAAGGGGTCATTTGGCGTTCGCGGGCCCGCTCAGCCGAATAATTAAATTTTGCCACGAACAACAGGCAGAGACTTGCTGTCTGCTTCAAGCAATAGATCAGTCCGACGATGATGCGTCGGTCATCCAAAGTATGCTTTCGTGCTGTGTGCATTTTTTTGCTGAAAGTTTTCCAAGTCGTGGCATTTTACTTGGGTTTTGGCGAATCGTGGTCTCGCGTTCCAGCTTTTACTGTTACTAAGGCATGTCGTATAATTCCATGTGTATTTGCTTTCAAAAGGCATTGCATGGTTTCCCAACATAGCGTTGAGTCTTATGCCGCCATTAGGCTCGGGTCCTGCTCTTGACTTATAGGATTGATGAGACCATTTCACAAATCACTTAATGGATTTCTACTGCTGAGATTTGAACCGTTCCTTACATAACCATTTCTGTTCGTTGTACTTCAAGAGATAACAGGTAGCGTTGTTGTGTCGTTGCAAGAACACAAACGTGTAGCGTTGTTGTGTCGTTGCAAGAACACAAACGTGTAGCGTTGTTGTGTCGTTGCAAGAACATTCGATCTCTTGCATCGCGGTCGGCATAGGTTCGCCAGGAGAGCCTCGTTTGACTGGCGTTGTGTTTTGACCTCTTACGCGCCTAGCTGCGAATTGACTTATTCCGCTGCCCGCTAACGATGGTAAAGAGCAAAATATTTCAAAGCTTACATGCACAAAGTTTCCTCGTGAAAATACGTCTGTGGCGCATTTCTGTCGATAACCGCAGCAGCAGAAACCGCTGCTTGTAGTCGCCGGACTGTCTGCCTACTAAATTTTCGCAACCGCTTGCGTCTTCTTTTTATCGTCGATAGATGCGGCCCAAGTTTAGCTTTGAAACGGCAACCTGCTGCATTGTGTTGTAGTGCTTTTATCACTTCACATGTAATCATTTCTCGCGTGGTTGCTTTTCGCGTCTGACGCCGGCCTGGCCGCTTTTACGCTCGTGCAAACTGTAAAGTTCGAGATGGCTGTTTAACGGTCCTTTCTTAGCGCAGCCATGCTACATCAAGTGCGCAACCGACTTTGCTGTCATCGAAAACACAAAAGGAGTTGAATCTTTGAACTGAAAAATGCGAAAAGAATCACTTGATCGCTTAATTTTAAGAGATGCAAGGATTTAGTCACGATTTTGAAACAGATTGTGTTGTGTTGCTGTGAGGTGAATCGATCTCACTTCTGAAGTATTTTCAATGCCGGAATTACATTCGTGCGGTTCAAAGCGCCTAAAATCGGTTGCCAAGTACAAAGGCAGCTGCAGCTGAAACCAGCAGATTTAAAAAATGAAGAGGGTAAAGTACGTGAAATATTAGTTTTATTGCGATAGGTGCCTCAGCAGCTGTCGCCGTATTTCAACTGTCAGGAAGCAGTTTCGTTCTCTGACCTGAGCACTTTTCACACTGATTCGATTCCGACAACCTACATTACGTCACTGTCATGAGAAAAAAAAAGTTTTCTGGAGGTCAAAGTAATGCATGATGTTTAGATCGAACGCGTGATGGCACTTTCGTCAGATGTTTGCAACGTCGTTAGTTTCAGAGCCCACATGTATGTGCACGCCTTAGTGTGTGGGTTGGGCATGGTCTGCCTGGGTGTACGTCACAAATAATCTTCTCCGCCACATTTTAGTTTCAAAAAACAGGAATGTAAGTTCGGTAGTGGCGTGTTTGGCCATTATAGGAGTTAATATATACAAGCATGAGTCCCTCAAATCGCGCACCACAAATGAGTTGGTTTTGGCAAAAAGAGCTCGTCTGTTGGGCCGCTGTACAGTTTAGCTGACCGGAAAGCGAATCGAAACGCGCTTTTTTTTGACTGTGGTAACGAGAATGCTGAACACATTCTTGCGGATGAGTTCAAGATCACTTTAGTTTTCTACTAATTTTTCCAATGAAAGCGCGGACGTTCTCAGAAAAGAAGCTTACCTGAAGAGTAACACTTGACTTGTTGCAGGTGGCCGGCTGTGCTCTTTCTCGCCGTGCGTGGAGCAAGTGCAGCGCACGTGCGCCGTCTTGCGGAAAACTGACAGCGGTTTCCGGGACGTTGAAACGGTCGAGATCGTACGAAAGTCGCAGAATGTGAAACGTGTCAACCTACCAATCGCCGATCTCGGCCTGGGTAATAACGAGGTCCGCGCTGCGGTGCTGTCGAACACCTCAGGTACCCGGATGTTGCCTTGCGCGTACGAAGAAGGCGACGACCTTCCGATCGGTGACGTTACCGTGCGCGCCGCTCAAGATGCGTCGTCGTCTTCCAGCGCAGCGATCAACAGGGATGCAAAGCGACAGAAACCTGAATCGGACGCTTTGAAGTCGAAAGCAGAAATCGAGACGGCGGCTGAACCCAGCGCGAAGGGTGAGCGAAGAAAAGGCTATACCCCTCCGGCTGCGACCAAGTATGCGTTCTCGTTTCGAAGCTGTGTTGCCCCGAAAGAGATCTACGGCCACACAGGCTATCTGACGTTTGCAACTTACTGCCCCGAAGTCCTGCTGCCATTGGTTGAGAGCGTTGAGCCATGACAAGCTTTCAACTCGGCTTCCTGCAGTGGGCGGAAGACCGGAGTGGGTTGGATTGTTGCCACGGTGACCAACAAAAGCGAATTGTCTCAGTTGGGAGGTTGATGGTCGAAAATGATGCGCTGTTAGGAAACCTGTTGGTCGGTTTTAATTGGACGCCCTGTTCTTTCATTTCGTGGCACACACTCTCTCACGCCGTTTTTTTTCTGAAAAACAACAAGGTTTTCTTTTATCTCGTTGGTGAATGTATTCGGAGCGAAGTTTCGAACGGTAGAAGTTTCCTTAATCGGTTTTGTGTGTGCCCGAGCAGCGTTCAGGCAAGGTTCTCTTCCCACGACCTTTGCCGCCAAGGCGTCTTCTTCCGAACTCCCAGAACGGTGTACGCGCAGAAGCGAGACCTCATCTCCTTGACTGGTCGAAGGAAAAGAAACTCGTGAGCGAGCGGAAAATCTGCTGCTTTCTCGCATCGCGCCACGCCCAGTTTTTTTTTGTAAACGCCCGCCGCGGATTTATAAACAAACAAGTTTTTCTCCGAAAGATGCGTTCCGGGTTGTCGCCGGAAAGGAAAAGATTTGAGAAACAGTTGCTGCACGGTGCTGGGTCGCACCAACCAGTATTTCTGCCAGGCACCAGCCGCAGAGCTTATTTACCAACCCATCCCGCCGCCGCCACGGATCATTGCTTTTCATGGTTCGTCAACGACCGTTGAGCGGTCAACCTTGACGCAGCGGTCGCTTCTTTTCTTTGTGCATGACATTCACATAACCTTTGCGTCCGACTTACCTGATCTAACCCTGGTTTCGTCTGCGCACGTCTCGCCGCTGCATCGGTTAACCAACCAGCCCTATCCTCCCATTCTCGTTCCTCGCGTTGAATCGCGATTGTGGGTTTTTAGCGTTCGCCCCATGAATTGTTGTCGTTGGTGACAACGCAGTTAAACGATCTGTGGCGGTTTTCGCGGTCATGCTTTTACGTGACCGGTCAACCGTTAAAATTCATAATAAACGTTGTGTGTTAATGGCAGATTGATTAATTGTGGAGATTTTTATTCTTTCTCACACAACCATATTCCGGGCACACTGTTTTTGGCCTCGGTACCGTCTGCTGAAACAACCCAAATCCGATTATGAGAGATTTGAGATAATGAGAGATTGTTATCTTAAAGTGCAGACAAAGAACCTCACTGCACGTGCACATGTTTTTGCAGTTCACAACAGACCAGTTTGCAGCTGTGCGCTACGTTTACGATACTTCCGTCGCATACCACAATTGTAAGATCTACCCTAAACTTCGTAACTTACGTTCCCATCGAAATGAGATATTCGATTTATGGAGGAATTTTTTACGATTCAGTTTGTGATTTTGTGGTTTCTGACGATTTAGTCATTAAAATTATTGAAAGGTTTGGATTTTCCTGCGTTTCATTTTTGCAATCTTGCACTGGTTTCGTTTGGCTGATTTTGTTTCGGATTGATTTACTCGGTTGGTAAGAAAAAAAGAAAATCCTTGAGGCAGTGTCCACAGCAGCCCTTGATCACCCGAGAACATGGCTGCATTTTTCAAGAATCCTGAAGATTGACCGGTTTGAAAATATACTGCTGCAGCATGTTCGTGTGTGCTGGCCCTCTAATTAAGGTTCGTCAATACAAAAATAGCAGACCGGTTTTCGACTGGTACATTTCCTTAGTTTACTGCGGTTAACCGCTAACCTTTTGCTGGCGGAAATCTCAGTCTTCTCGTTTTGTTCAACGGGTGCTCAGTTCCGCTCCGATCGTTTGAAAACAAGTGCGCCGTTACTGCTGAGATTTCCGCCCGAAATATACTGCGAACGTCTGCGTGCAGTTGATTAATCGCTTCGCCGCCAGATTTCTGAGCACAGCGACGTGCAAGACGCGGCTTCCTGAGCTCTTATAGAGAGCGTTTTCCAAACAACCACGAGAAGCCGAACGTGTTTAAGGATTTTGTCACGTTTTCCGCTGATGCTGGCAGCGGACAATCGGCAAACGTCTGCCAAGTAACGCGCAGTTTTGAATGTGTCATTTCTTTTTTAATGCAAGCTTTTTTCGAAGCGACCCGACATACCTCAGAGCGACTCGGCCGCGCGCCATCAGCGACGTGGCATCAGATAACAACTGAGAAAATGCAAGATTTTCGTTGATGACTTCTGCGGTTCTCGCTCCAACAAGGAACGAAGATTGCCTTTTGACTGCGTGCACTTGACTTCCTAACCCAACCTGCTCACAAGAACTGTAGTGGCTCAAATGTCATTGGGTGCTTAGTAACGGTTTAATTTAGATCTTTACAGTGGTTTCGGACCTTACATTTTTTTGTGAGAACAATGGTGTTCCTCTTACTGAACAACTCGCAGAATGTTAATGCAGTTTTCGCCTTTCTGCGGGAACACATACAGTACGAAGCGTAAATTTCAGATTGCAATCCTGCGTTTCGGCTTCGCGTGCCATAGCATGGCTTGCGTACGTCGCAAATGCGAAGGTTCTCACAGATCCAGGTCGCTGCAACACGCGTATTCAATTGAGCAAGTAAGGCGGGGCATAATCGCTTTGGTTCTAAACCAAACTACATTTTCTAGGTGAAGGATGTAAACGCGCAATTCCAGCAACGTTTGCGCAAGCAGTCAAAACCCGTACGTGAATAAAGGTTAAACTGGCTATAACGCATGCTGGAACGCGGAGCGACTGTGGGACAGTGAAAAATCCAGCGATGCACTGCACCTGGGCAAGTGGCTTAAAACGCAAGAAGCAAAGCAAGACCTTCAGTCTAAATTTAAAAAGAAACTTCTTCAGTCGTTCGTTGAAAAGCAGGCGTTCGTCAAAACATATTAAGGGCACATTCGGTGGTGACGGAGGCAGAGGTGCAAGCGCACCCCCGAATGTTTTGATTTGTTGAAAATCCCTAAAAATCTGGGCAAAAATGGTGCTCAACGTTGTTTGACTTCAATAAGTGGCGCCCAACGTTTGGAGAAAAACAAACGAAGAAATTTTATTGGAGGTCACACCAAAAAAATGATTTTTGTGGAAGAATATTTGTAAGCAAAAGTCGCACGACAAGTTTTTGTGGAAATTTGGACAAAAATCCTTCGCAACTCCAAAAATTTGCTTGCTCCTACACCTATGGACATAGGGAAATAACACTTCCTTACTGTTTTACGATGCTGCTACCCTCGCTTCTGCAAGCTGTTGGTGATGAGATTGACGGACCGACATTTGGTCTCGCTTATACTGGTAAGCGCTGTTTGCGAAATGATGACTAGGTCGTAATCAGCTTGGGACAGGGGCGGATACAGTAATATTTGATGGTCAGATCTCATAACGGCTTTGCTGCTGTAAAGAGAGATAAAGTATACGTCACAACACTGCTGTGACAAAACGAAGGACAACAACATCAAATATATCGCGAACGCTGTTTTCCGAATTGTACAAAATCGTGGTTTAGGGGGTCGATCACCCCCTGGATCCGCCCCTGCCTTGGGACACCAGGTAGGGCGAAGAGTTTCCTGAAAGGGGCCCAATTTTTTTGAACAATGTCCAACACATTTTTCCAGGGGGAGCGAAAAAAACTTTTAGGGAGGGCTTAGCCCCCCCTCTGGTTACAGGCCTGATGATGACCGTACAATGGCAACTTTATATCCTCGAAAGGTATAAAACATATGCGAAAGATTATGAAAAGCATTAAAAATGATGTAGTTAACTTCCAGGGATAACTTCGCTTTTGAGTCCAATTTGAAAAAGCAAACCTTCCGAATATACTGCGCAGGGTATTCGTTCAGCGACACTCAGAACGTTTTCTTCTTAAATCGTTATGTCATGTCTTGCGAAACAGCAGCGTCATTAAGTGTCAGATCATCAGAACTTTTTTCATATCCAAATAGAAGTAAGAGAGCAGCAATACTCTCATGATAAACAATACAAAGCTGACATCTTCAAAATGAAAAAATTGCATTAGCCTTGAAGCAACAGAAAAGGTAAAATCCCGGTGATGACAAAAAATATGAATCTTGGGTGATGACTGAAAAAGAGTTTATCTGAAGTAAAAGCGGCAGAGATGAGAATTTGCGAAGAATGACCGACGTGACGCTTCGCGAAGAAGTGCGCGGCTGTGAAATTTGTGAAGCCTGAACGTGGAATTGTTCTGAATAAAGAGATCACAGCTGCGATGGTTCGGCCATGTTACCAGAATGACCGCGGAAAGATCGGCGAGACGTGTCCTGCTATAGCTGCTCCTATGGGAAAGTGGCCCAGAGGTTGACAAAGGACCAGGTGGCGTGATTACATGCTTTGGTCCCGTCTTGATGTGGAGTCAGCAAAAGAGTCAAATGATTGCTGAAAGTGAAAACCGTGATGTAGCCTACGTCGAGTCTTCCCAAGATGTTGTCCCCGCGATCCTGACAAGAGGAAAAGCGGTGTGAAAATGAATGAATGAATGTCTAAGATAATCTTGTTTATATAAACTAATACTGCAATGTAAATAAGATCGCATCCCTAATTGAAAAACCTGGAAAATTGAGTTTTAACATTAGTCAAACGCATTACAAACACCAATTAGCTCTTCCAAGTGACTGTTTTGTCTTTGGTGTTTGGATTCCCTACGCCGAATAGCAAAGAGAAACGCTGGAGCTGCTGCTATACAACTGATAACAATGGTATGATGCCCGAAAAGAGGTTGAGGAACCTAGTAAACACAATTTGTCCTATTGCAGTCATTAAAACTGACATATAGCTCGATTCGGATTTTCAGATAATTTGATTACATATACCCTTAAATCTGGTGCTACATCAAAAAGAAAGGCAAACGTCGTTACCCTTCTAAAATGTGGTGGAGACGTTGTCCTCGACAGCACCACGGATATAATCTGATAAAGCTAAAAAAATGACAAAAATAAATGTTTTATTTTGTTATGTGGTAACGCCGCCGCAATTGTTAAAAAAGAAAAGCCTACGATTGGAAAGATTGGTCCACGCAACAACTGTTGTTTGGTTTTGTCACTATCGATTGTCAAGTCACCCGGTTTTCGCACAATGGCTTAACTTAACTCAGGGGTGGTCAATTAATTTGGCTCGGGGGCCACTTTGAGAAGGTCGCGTTTAGCGGAAGGCCGTACCTTCTGATGCATGCAGTGTTTCTCAACCATTTTCGGTTCGTGACCCCCTTTTGTATTTTCACACAAAGCGACCCTTCCTGCTCTTGCTTCAATACATATGATATTATAACCATTATGATCACCACAAAACTCATTTCTTGCAAAATGCAACGAACTACCACAACATTACTGCCACAAAAATGCATTTTATAACAGTTAATTTCAAACAGCAATCGAATTTCACAATCATTTTCAATGCGACGATTGACTGTGCAACCGTATGGTAACTTCGAAATCCGTGGTTGAGTGTTTGGAGTGCTAACCACTAACCTTTTATCATGCTCGACTTTCCTTTGATTTCGAGCCTTCTTCTTAATGTGAACTAAAGCTGAAAAACCACTCTCGCAAAGATGTGTTGTGGCAAACGAAAGCAACATTCGAAAAATTAGTTCAGACAGTTGTGGGAACGATTCACGAACAGCTCACCAGAATTGAAGAAAGTGGCATTTCATGAAAAATATCACGTAACGATGAATCATTCCGAAGACCACAAAATTGGTCCTGTAATTCATCGAGAATATTGGCTACAACCAGAGAGGTGGTGAAAGGATTTCGTATAAGTGGAGTTTCTTCCTCGTTGAGCTCAGGGAAATATCACTGGAACTCAATTTCAAGGGAATGAAGGTAGCCTATTTTAAATGTCTTCAAACTTTCATCACGTTCTTCAGTTTTTTCGACAACACTTAACAATTTCTCAAACATAACAACGTTTCCTTGCATTACTTTACGACGCCAGTTTTNCAACTTCGAATAAAATGCTTGCAGATTCGTCGCGAAGCTGGATGATGTTTGCACCCTTTCCTTGCAGCTTCAGATTGAAGTTAGGCCTATTCAATTTTTTTTCATTTCTGCCAAATAAGCAAGACTTTTCAACCAAATCTTGCCACTAATGTAAGATAAGAACTCGTTCGCTTTCAGTTCTGAGAATAACTTTATTTCGTCCTTTATCTCAAAAACGCGGTTTAGAACGTTTCCTTTCAACAGTCAGCGTACAAACGTGTGGAATAGAAGAACTTTGTGTGTCGAAAACATGTCTTTGCAGAGTCCTTTAAAACAGGCAGGTGTTGAGGCTTCCAGNTTTCATGTTATTGATAATTTTTATCATGGAATCCAGCACATTCTTCAGAGGAATAAGCAAAGTTCTGCGAGCAAGCGCACATCTGTGAATNACACAGAGTTTNANTTTTACTTCAGGAGCAATTTCTTGAACTTTTTTTGAAAGCCCGAACGTGATCCCATCATTGTAGGAGCTCCATGAGTACAAACCCCACACAATATTTTCACTGCAACTCTGCAGAATCAAAAAAGGTTTACTTCTCCAGAACACCTGCACTTGTAGTTTGCAGTTCCTCACAAAACAGAAACTCCGCTTTAATGTCTCCTGAATGAATATATCTCACGAAAACAAGCAACTGAGCACATGAAGTAACATTTGTTAAATCATCCACTTGAAAAGGAAACATTGGAGATGCTTTCATTTCATCTTTTTAGGCTATTACCTGGTCTTTCACGTCTTTCAACATATCTGATATGCGCCTCTGAATGGTATCGCTGGAAAGAGATATTTCTCTCATTTTTGCCTCCCCAGCTTCTCCAAGAAGTAGTTTTAATGTTTTCAACAAACAGGGTTTCACAAGCGTTTTTCCAATCGTGTGAGTTTTGTTGCTTGGCAATTTCAAGTGCGACCTCATATGAAGCCTGTGTTCTTTGTGAAAACTTCCGCCAAGATGTCTCTGACGTTTAAAAGTTGCTCCATGGCGTCGGAAGAATTCTAAACCTTTTTTGGCATGAAATGCCGTATTATCCTCGAAGGTTTCACAGGCAAAGCACTGAGAGGCTTTATACCACTGCAATAAGTTTCTTCCTGAATGTTGACTGCAAATACAAAACAATAAAGTGCTGGTAGGCTATCTCAGACTCATTGGTTTAAAACTAGAGTAAATTCTGTGTGAAGTTTTGGAAGGCTCTGTCTCTAAATGCCGTATAACTTCAGAGGTATCACAAGCTCAGCAACGTAGCACAAAACACACGATGGCTTCTCTGTGCTTTGTCAGCTATGGAGGTAAAACCAAAATTCAAATATTCTTCAAAATACTCGCGCTCTTGTCCATGTTAAGAATTGAAATGAAAATATCATGATTCTATGGAAGGTAGAACATGTTTCTACCTGACTGCTGGCTGCAACTTCACAATAATAAGCCGCTGGTTTTAGAACAAGAACGATCAAATGCGTCAGTTGACACAAGCAATATGCCGCTTGTGGTTTACTTCACCTCGGATTTCGACAATAGACATGCAGGAGTGTGGTTGATAAAACTAACAGATTGGATTGTACAACGGATTTGCTCTTCAGGTTGCGACTTCGGATGCATATTGCCAATAATATTAAGCCACATATTGTGCTATTTGATTTGGTAACTCGAATCCTATAAATTGCACCCCTAGTAAATTACGGTATGCAACAAACAAACTGCTTCGAGAAGCAAGTTCATTGCGATGACCAGATTTTATAATTTGAACTTACGTGTCAAGACAAAATCTTTAAGTTGAACATGTCGTTACACTGAAATCTTTACGTACTCTAAAAATCTTCGCTGCCCATGTTGAGAAACGTTGCTCTAGCACAGAGNTTCCCAACCTGGGGTACANTTGCCAATCTGAAGGGGTACATTTATTGTACAGCCGCAGCAAATTTACTTTTCGAGACATAAAAACGGAGTCTACCTTTATAGTTTCAAAATTCTACAAATTCTATTAAAAATTCAGCAGATTTTTGTTATTTTACTTAGTCTTGTTGTCATAAGAAATTTTAGGGCTTCATGTTCATCTGTCAAAATGGTAAAGGGGTAAATGTTCAGAGAAAGGTTGGGAACCCCTGCTCTAGTAGAAATAGAACGATGTCTCGGTTCAAGTTGGCCTCAGCACTAACATTTTTGTGATAAGTTGGAGGAAATTACAGATTTGATGATTTTTCCTAAATGTTTCCGCGGGCCACATGTGGCCCGCTAATTGCCCGCCCCTGGCCTACTTCACAACACTTCTGTGACAAAACAATGGATGACAAAGCAGCCTGTATTGCGAATAACGCCCTTGCAGACGCCCATGGCTTTGACGTACTACAAGTTCAAAACTATTTGCTTGAGTTCAGTGTGAAAGCACAACCATAGCCAGAATTGTCATTCTTTTCGCATTTACATGTTTAGCAACAATGTTTACCTCAAAACTAATAACATAAATTTCAGGAAACCATTCTGATTTTGGGTGTGCGTGAATTGCTGCAATAAATTTGCTTCAAACGGATCTTGATAAATCATGAAATTACTTGTGATACTGCTATGTAAGGGCAGGGGTGAGTGCCCCCGTAATGCACCCCCGTTCCGGCGTCCCTGTTTGAGACTATTCATTTGAGACCATTCACTTGAAACCACGTTCATTTGAGACCACGACATTTGAGACCACTTTCATTNGAGATCTATTNATTCGAGACCATTTCATTTGAAACCACGATATTTTGAGACCTGTTCATTTGAGACCACATTCACATGAGACTTCTTCATTTGGGACCACAGTCATTTGAGACCACATTCATTTGAGAACACAGTCATTTGAGACCGCACTCATTTGAGACCACATTCATTGGAGACCACATTCATTTGAGACCACATTCATTTGAGATCACATTCAATGTACGCCACGTTAAAGTGAAGCTGTTTTGATTCACTGTGTATCACATTTTTATGATCTACCTTTAACTTCTTTGAGGGAGACCTGTAGTTTTGCAAGTTGACTATTCATTTGAAGTTTTGCAGGGTTGCTCCCTTCCGTGCCCAGGGGTGACTCACGCTGGGTTGTAAATGCACTCGCACTTGAAAACACGGCAGGGGCCAGAACACTCTTCACACCTCGGGTTTGGAAAGGAGCGTTGCACCTCTAAAATGTCATTTAGACCATGTCAAAGAATTATATGTTTTGCGTTCCTGCCCGTTTCCTTTACCGAGGCGCCACAATAGTTTCAGTAACTGAAAAATGAAAGACGAGAAAAAAATGTCTTTTTGCGTTGATCGAAAAACTCACAGGAGAAAAATGTCGTGGTTTTTTGAGAAGAGAAATGCAACTGCGTATGAGCAAAATGTCTGACACGTGATCTCTACAAATGCGAGTGTTTTAGCAGATAACGTTAATTCTCGTTTCGTTCAGGAGTTATGGCTAATTTTCGTTTCATTCAGGAATTATGGCAGATCCGTTCAGGAGTTATGACTGATCATAGCCTCTGCGCCAAAATTTTGGCTGAAGCGGGTCTTAGAAATATTCAGCTTATTCAATTTACTAAAGATATTACACAACTGAAACAATTTGAGTAAAAGTCGTCCTGAGCTAGGCAATCAGCAAGTAATTTTTTTTTGTAACTCGCTACTGTAGCCTTCATTTGTGTGACACAAGGTAAATTAAAGTTGTGCATTGCGTTTATTAGTAAACAATAACTACAGTTACGTAATCATGATACAATAAATAGGCTATCTACTGTACCTAAGCCTCGCTGGTGCCACGCAGTGGCGGATTAAAGGGTGTTGACTGGGCTACAGCCAGGGGCCCCCAACATTTAGAGGGCCTCCAATCCCTAAGGCGAAAAAAAGTGTAATTTTAATTAAATTTAATTTATTTGTTTGTGACCAGACACGAAGTCCATAGTATGAACACACACCCTGCAGAACGCAGGTCGATAAAAACAGACAAAACAGCACGTAGTGCAAGGCATTGAAGCCGGCAGAATCACAGGATTACAGACCCGTTTTGCAACTGCATTGAAGACAGAACCATAGGGTTACAGACACATTCTTTAAAGTTAGCTAACACGTAACACTTGTTACAAAACTACTGCGGAGTAGGGCCTCAATTCTTAAATTGGTCGAGTCTAGGTAAAATGCATAAGCATTGTGGCATGACACGCCATCAATCAAACGGATACTGCAAAGTTCGATCACTCATTCACAGAGTAAAATGCGATTGCAGTGTTCAAAGGATAGGGACGAATACAAATAATCTGAATGCATCAGAGCACGTAATAATATGTTGTTAGATTTTCTGCATCTTTCGAGAAACAGGTGCTTGTATTTTCGTAACAGAGCCTCAAAGGTAGGAATGTTACATTGAACCTGGTGGTTACTAAACCTTACAAAAAGAAATAAACATTTATTTTCCTTGGCCAATGAAGAAAGAAAAAAATTTAACTGGAGATACATTTGGACCAACAATGGAAGAATT
>JGI24159J19872_10001419_pt1 | contig 26265 bp, 15 predicted proteins | sample Ectturendosymbi4_FD_19872 | JGI IMG/M metagenome (IMG submission 19872)
GTTGGTAACAGTTACGACTTGCCTTCAGACAAGGGGTACGAGAGAATTTTATGAAAGCTCAGGGGGTACGAGTGCGTAGAAAGGTTAAGAACCACTGCGTTAGGGGGGTGGGCGATTTCAGCAATATTTGGTGATCAAGTCTCATTACGGGTTCACTACTGTCAGAGAGATGAAGCATACTTCACAACACTGCTGTGACGAAACAATGGACGACAGAATGGCGTTATATCGCGAATGCTGTTTTCCGAATTGTGCAAAGTCGTAGTGAACAAAGTTGCTTTCTCCGGTTTTACGGGGGCGATAGCCCCTGGATCCGCCCTGAATACTGTACGTTAGCACACCGGAGCTCTGACGCAGATGTTTATTCCTTGAAAAACAGGTAGTGGGACGAAACTGAGTCATGGAGTACACACCACGGGTGCGAGCAGCAAATGAAAACTACATTCCACGACTGTTACGTTAACTCCAACCACTGTAACATCAATAGTTCTGCACAAATTTTTTCGCCCAACAGCCTTCGCCTGAAACGCAAAGAAAAGGCAACTGCAATGGCGGACGACAAAGTGACTGGATACGTCACGTCCGCCGATGTGTCGGATGGTTCTTGTATGATCGCACAAAAATGTTGTCAAGCAAATGCGATTAAAACCATAATATCTGCTTTAAAACAAGCAGAGTATTGCTGCCAAACTTCATGTATTACAGATACGTGGTAGCAAAAGACACATTTGAGAGGTTCGTTTGCCTTAAACGTTTTACACATTTTCTGTCAACAACGTGAAAATTCATTTGAACGTTCTTTTCAGGGTTGTTTGAAATTCACAAAACCTGCTATCACACGTTCGATCCGAAGAAACCGAGACTGCCAAAAAAGGACAACTAGCGGCAACATCATATATTTTGCTGTACCCTTAAAAAGTGTTCAATTCACTTTCGTTGCAAAAGAAAAAGAAAGTTTTTACGATTCAGTACACCACGAAATACGCAAAACAAGTTTGTTTTCTGCAATCCATTCACAAACATATTTAGTTGTGCATTTGCAGATGAGGTTTTAGAACAACACATTGAAAAAGGGAGCAGTGTTTGACGGTGCTCGACTGAAATTGATCTTGTTTAGGTAGCTAGTCTCGTTATAACAGAGACATACAACATTGACCACACAGATGACAATGCTCGAACACATACAGTCGTCCTAAAATATTCTAAAATCATTAGAAACGAATGCGGGTCACATTTGTTTCAGCTCCTTTACACGGAATTTACTTTTGTAACGATGCTGTACAAATACTTTTTTCGCCAGAAAAAAAAAGAATACCTTTTCACGTAGAGTTGCACAAAAAGCAACAAAAACTTGCAAAAAGCAAACTCTGTTGCAGAGTAAGGTAATCACCGGACAGCCAAGCATCTTTCGTTTTTAAGAACACAGTGCGTTTGGAGGTTCGAAATATGTTTAGACTAGTAAATGTTTGGAAAACATTTTCCCAAAGGGTATGGCCAAACAAGGCCTACGGTTCGTGGGACATGGAGTAAGCAAGATCAGTGGTGTGTTCTGTAGTTTGTCGATCAGTTGCCAGTCAGCGACAATTTCATCCCCACCCTCTCAATCCACGATTTGCAGAAAGTAGGTCCACTGCGCGTGAAAAAACGAGCAGAGATTTATGCGAAAAAGAACGCAATGAATCTTGGTCGGCTTCTCGCCTGCGCGGGACTATACTGGTCGAGTTGACGACATCGTCAGCGGTGAGGTTATGATCTGATTCATTAGCATTTTACGTTTGCGTTTAAACGCTTGTGACGTATTTCCGGCGCCCGCTCCGTCATCAATTCATTCGTGGTGGATGTGAATTTATCTTCAATGACACTAACCTCACCAACGATCCTGAAGCACTGAGTGGATGGACAACGGACGGCCCTAGGGAATACGCCACAATGTGAAACGTAACTAATACTGTGGCGGCTGGTGCTTTCCACCAGCATTCCTTATGTTTGTTCGTCTTGGAGTGCACGTTGTTGCCCGCTAAAGCAAGTTGGACTTCCGTCGTTTTTTGCTGTTTCAGCAAACAAGCACATTGCGTTTAGAATTCTGCGACTGGCAAGATGTTGCACTGGACAGGTGAAAAAAACAGTCTCTGAAAATTGTTTAAAAAGCAAGGTTGCTTGCTTTTTCCTCTGTGGGAAGGTCGGCATATATTCCCTTTTCAGGATTCTCCAATCGTTAATGCACTAATATTCTCAACAATTTTTACCACCTGTATCATTTTAAAAAATCACATGCCTTCGATTTTTCAGGTCTTTGAGAACATTAAACAATTGTTGTTGAACCTCAAATATTTTGATGGAAGAAACAGTTTTCAAATCGTAGACTGAAGAGGTTATCCAGAATTTAAACTTAAGGAATGTTGTGTGAGGACCCATTTGACATTTAGTTATATTTGGATCTGTTAAAAAAATGTAAAGCTAAATTAACACAACAGAAAAATCTGGTTGATTTTCTTAAATTTTCAATTAAGGAATATCTCATAACTTTCCTTTTTATTTGTTGATAATTAATCTTGTATTGGCATGCAGGTCTTAAAATTGCTAAAAAAGAATCTCAAATAGCAAAACAATCAATAGTCTAGGAATGATTTTCTGCACGCATGGTTACCACGGTGACATCTGAAGTAATGCGTCACAGGGGCGTAACGAGGGTAGGGTCAAGGGGGTCACAGTACCCAGGGTGCCGAAAAGTCCCAACAATGTCACGAGTACATTCTTCAATACAGTACATTTGCTTCTGAAAGACCTCAGTTTCGAACATGGGGACGCCAAACCTTCTTCTTGCCCCAGGCGTCATTTAACCTCGTTACGCACCTAACGTCACCTCACACCTCCCCATCGCGAGACGCGAAATGCAGCAAACGAAGGAATTTTCGCTCACTGCTCACTACTGCTCCCAGCCGACCGTCCGATGTTCTCGTTGAATCCGATCAAATCCGAAACTTGCCGACTTAAGAACGGCGAGGTCCCGATTATACAGAGACGAAGATGTCTTTAAGCGAACATCATCAAACCCCGAAGCTGCAACGTATTTCACACATCTTTTGCTACCTTTCAACTGTACGCCCAGTTCAAACACATTTTGCTCGAGCAGCCTTTCACAGGTACATGAGGTCCTTCATCACATTCCCGCATATCCTCTCGATCGTTCTGACATGCTCGTTCGGAAGGTGATTCTTCCAATTGTTCGTCGAATGTTCTCGAACGGGAGGTTCGAAAGTGAAGCTCTTGTAGCCGCTGCGCACAGCCCTGAGTGAAAAAGCGTGTGAGTTTTTCGGACAGTCGTGAAGAAGCAGGTGATCTTCGCACACCTGCTCCGTAACAATTAACGCGTCTGGAAACTGCGCCTGATACGCAGTTGGAGCGTGGCGGAAGAATACATTAAACTGGTGATGTAAGCTCGGTCTACGCCGCCGCAAGCAAGCCACCTTTGTCAGGCTCTGGTGACTCATTTGTTGTCGGTAACGCTTGGTTTGTTCCAGCCACTGACACGTGCTGCATGGACGCTAATGAAGCGTAACCGGCGTAGCGCACGGCAAGGGCAAGCTTACTTAGCGGATGACCACTGAAGTAACTGACCATTACATGTTTTTCAGCATTAATGTTTACAACCTATAACCCGTTTCATCCAGAACATTATCAAAGCAGCTCAACTAGTTGGGAAAAATAAGCTTTCTTAACAACGAAATGCATCTTTAGTCTTTAATTTTACGAACAGAGTGTTAAAAAGCGCTGGAATTAATGACCGACAATTGCTAGCATGATGTTTTCATCAATATTATTACTTCAACAATACCGTTTGGACAACTGCATCATTATGCACTGGTTCTCATTTTTTTCTTTGACTACAGTCATCTATAATACTGCTATTGTCACGGAATTAATACAGCGAATGGCAACTTATCTACGTAGAATATGTTTGGAAAGTGTTCTACCCCGATGTCAGCCGGGCTGGGGCTGACTCAGCCCCACATCGGGAGCAATTTACAGGGTAAGGTCAGGATACTTCGGAAAGTGTACTCTGAATGGATCGTGTTAGATGGAAGAGGGTGCATAAGATGAGGTCGGAGATGTCAAACCACTGGCAGCGATTCGTTGCAACCGCAAGTTCGAAACTCAACCTATAGTAACCTGTGCACCGGGTTAAAACTAGCTGTATTGTTCCCAGGTTAGACGTTTGCCATGTTTTCGAGAAATCTTGACATGCCCAATGGTAATGAAAAAAAGTAAGCAGGAGCTCGATTGGTTTAATTAGGGGTGCTAACACGTGTGAGAACAGAAAGTAGTCCTAGCAGCTGTGCTGTAACAAAGAGTAGCAAACGATGGTGAAGCAGCAACGGTTATCTTTTTGCATCTGCAATTGCAGGAGGTGAGGAAATTTGCCGCAAGCGAAGTACCAACAAAACAGAACTCACAAATCTTTTAACAAAATTTTTAACTGTAATTATTCCTCTTTTCTTTTTCAGGTTTTAATGGTAGACTAGTGCATGAAACGTTGCAACAATAGTTTTTCCCACCATGTCTTGGTCAACCCAAAGAGAAGGCGTTTTGCGTGGAGGCCTATTTCGCTAACACTTCATATAAAGTAGTGCAAGGAAATTCTCGGAGAAAGTTTCAGTGTCGTCATGCTCCATCAAAAAGCAGAATTTTTGACTGGATTCAGAAGCTTAGAGAGTACGGGACTGTGCAAAATCTTAACTCGAAGGTCTGAGAGATACTTATTCTGGTCGGACAGTGAGTGGGTGCTGGGACGCAAAGAAACATTGATGCTGTACGGGACTCCAATGCCGTGGAGGCCATTTGGAGTATATTTTGGAAAGAGCATGTCTTTCATTTGAAGGGACTTCAATGACTGAAACTTTGGGGAATGATTGTACAATGTACACAGACTGAAGTTTAAAACCTGCATTGTGCTTGAACTTTTCTGGGCCTTTGTAGGATTTAATAAAAATTTTATCGGTTCTGTTTTTTTTGGGTCACCCTGTAAAATATTCCAATATGTAATCGTGGAGAAAATTCTCAAAATCAGACGGCGACGGATGGCAATGGCGGCGATGACGAGCTCACCACACCTGATGATCGATGCAGAAGAAGTAATAAAGTTTTTAAAAAATTATTCGCAAATTTGTTTCGCAAATTAGTAGTGTCATAATGCACATCTGACCAGGAGCGTGGTGCGACCAGAACCGAATTGTTGGAAATATGTTCCTCGCCAGACGGTATTTTTTGATGTCCTGGCTGAACATGGGCAAGAGAGGGGCAAAGGCAAAGACTGAAACATAGCCGTTTTCTGTGAGAGTTAGAGGATGGATTAATTCCACAGTTTTTCCAACGTGCTGAAAAGGCTTTGAAGGAGCATTTTTGATAGGTTCACTCTAATTCTGAAAACCTGGACATCACAGAGAAAGAAGCAAACGGGTGCCCTGCATCAAAGTGGACTATGAAGAAGAAATTATTGGGGGTCAGCAGCGAATTATCACAGTGTGGTGCTCCTCGAGGGGAAAGCTTTTGACCAGGATCCAATATACATTGCAGCGTTCAAACACCAACGTACGAATCCCCCTCGAAAACGCATACAAGCTACCTAACAAGCCCACAAACGCAATCACAGATAGCGGTTTAAGCCTATGGGTGCGTAGCGGCGAACTGCTAGGTGATGGATAAGTAGAAGGTCGCCCCTGGCAACAGTTACGCATGCGGCTGCAGCAAGGTCATTCTTGGTCTGCTGCAGAAGCGACTCACCTGGTCAGCCTGTTGATTTGAGGAAGGGATGCAGTGGTGCCGAGTCGCTCCATAATGGCCTTCGACGCAAACTCAGGGTCAGCGACCAAGTCTTCGTACCTGACGATTTGCAGCGAGCGGCCTGTGCGCAGCATGGTCGCCACGCTGGCAAACCACTGCATCGCCAAGCGCTCTATATTGCTTCCGTTCTCGTAATCGCGCAACTGCTTGTATTCCCAGGGCAGGAAGTCGAGGGGAGAAGGGCAGTCGGACAGAGGGCTGGCCAGAATATCGGCGAGTGTCTTCTCCTGCCTGTTTGAAAATGAAAGTGTGCACCCGTTGAGAAACGAATCTATACAAAGCAGTGTGGTTCCGCAAAACACAAACTTGCTGCTTTTTATTTACAACTAAAAACTGGTTGATGGCTGCATAAGAAAAATTTCTGAGGAACCTAATTTGCCTGGAAATAGTGGTTTTGTTCAACTTTTGGAAAGTGCCTGCATTTCAAGAACAAAAAAGAACCTGTGCTGTGTCTAGACAGCTTCTATTTTTTTACTTGTTTGCTGCCACTACGGAAGACTTTAATCTGATGCACTCAAAATTTCAAGCTCAAAAAGCAGTGCAAACCAACTTCGAACAACAATTTTCGCAAATCCTTTGAGTTTCGGTTTCCAAACATGGTGAATTTGAGCAAACATATCAAGGTGACTGAAAGCAACTGAGCAGTGTGCGTATGGGACACAAAGCAATGATAAATCTGCAGTGAAGATAACTGCTTAGATTTACTATGTCGTTTGAAAACGGTAGCAATTCAGCTTTATTTCTGCAGTTAAGGCAATGCACTGTGACAGAAAGTGAAATGAATTGGTCGTTACCACAAACGAATGATAAATATTCGCAATCCGCTGCTGTTAATGAAGCTGCCAGCATTTCTTAAATTCTTTTTTCCAAAACAAATTTCTTTTACATGGTAGATAAATGTATCTAAAACCATCACTTTATCGGCACTTGCCTAGGCAAACTATTCACAACTCTTGTTGCCTAAGAGTAATTGGTCACTTTTTGAAAGGTCAACTTAACATTTGCCTTTGCAAGCACCAAAACACCGCGAATAGCACTTGTGGTCAAAAAACTTCAACTTAAAAACAGTCGATGAAGAACGGTAAAAATAGGGCAATCGTCACAAAAAAGGTGTGTCCGACCACATGGCAGGCAAACCGGTGTCGTGTTAAGCACCCCCCAATCGAGGTGCCACTTCCGTGATAGGCAATTTCAAAACTAACTCCTAATCTTTCACGGTTCATAGCTTTTACGACCCGCATCATCTTTTCCGGAAAGCCACCCCGCGCTTGACTGCTTTTCGCGCGACACAAACGACGCCATGAACATTCACTCCTGTGTTTTGCTACCGGCCACTCCCAAACGGACAAGAGCCCAGTGGTTCTCAAACTGGTGCCACTTGGCTCACTGAGGGAGGAATTGGGGACGAAGATCTTTGATTCAACACAAAAAAACTGCACAGCGAAGTTGGTTTAGATGGGAATGTCTGCAGTACGCAAGGACAAGCTGCTTTTACTGCAGTGACTGACGTTATAAAAGAATCTATTTGGTGGTTCATAATAGTATATTGTTTCTTCACAGTAGGTAATGTGAAATTTGTGCCCTTTTTGTGATTTTTGTTGGGGAGGAATTGACAGCGTTTGGATTTGCAAGGGAGGAATAGGAAAAAAAACGTTTGAGAACCACTGTGCTAGCCTTTCCAACGTTTCAATGGCTGAACGAACAAATCGCAGATCAATTGTGCGTGCGCGAACGTAACTTGTGTTGAGCGAAAACACGTTGTGAAGGTTTGAGGGCGTTAATCGCGGAAATGGACCTTGATTCGGAACTGAGGCTGATTTTGTTTTAAAATTGTGAGGAACCGTCAAAAACGTATTATGTTGGTTTAAAAGTGGCTGGACTGCTTGTGAAGGCGTGGATTTCCCAATCTGTTTATCTTGCATTTCAAATTCGGTGAAACGTCGCATCAAGAGAGTTTCAGGCATCAAACCTCTGACGAAGCTCGTATCTCAACAAGTAAAGCGATACAAACGTCGGCGGAAAACACAGTATTTGATGAGCACAAAATCTACTACACCTAACACTGCCCGAAGGCAATTGCTTCGGCAAATCGCCGAAACAAAAAGGCAATCGATCAACCGGAGAGAAGCTTGATTATCGAAGAGAATCACACGCCCGCCGCTATTTTTCAACTGTTCCAGGGTTCGTATCGCACAGAAACAAAAGTTTGTATTGGCCCAAACGCGGTGCTCTTTTCGCAGGGTGCCATCACCGGGCTATTGTTTGTTGAAACCAGTGGTTTCAAACCAGGTTCTGTCACATTTAATGTACCACGAAAGACCCAAAAAAGTCGCAGCAAAATTTCGATTTGAACTGTTACAGCCAGTATGTGATGCTGATGACAGCTGATAAGCGAATGCATGTTCATGATAAGGCTGTTCTTCGGAGCATACTGCAGAATGAAAAAAAGCAAAAAACGAATATAATACGCTTTTCTAAACTGCTACGTTGAAAAATGATGCAGATTTTAAGAAAAATGTGCATGAAGTTGGTCACTCCATGAGAAAGTTTGAAAGTAAGGCCTACGCAAAACAGCAGAATAAAGTTTGGACTTGTCTTCAGTTTTTATCATCACCACCCAGCGAATCACTAACCTTTGCTTTCTGGTTTTCGTTAGATCGTCACGGGTGAGTGCGTATATCCAATCACGTGGATCACGGACAACCACAATAAATCGACTAGTGTCCGGACTCAGTCCGTGCAACCAAGCAAGCTGAAGAAAACAAAAGTAAAATTTGAGCATCGTAGCTTAATTGGATGGCAACTAACATTACAGTATCTTCTGACTGAGGGCCAGGTAGTTAAATAACATTAGCCTGCTTTTAGCTCCCCAATTTTGATAACTCAATCTCTGAGAAATAACAGCAAAGCCAAGAAGAGAATAATTATCTTTCCAAAATTACCTACTGCACAGTAAAAGGACTTCTTGCGTTACCCCTAGTTTGAACGCTGGCTTCAGTGACTTTGCGTCAGCGTTTGCAGCCAAACGTTCAGCACCAGGCCACAGGGCCACATCGCGTCTCTCGGGTGGCCGAGGTTGGCCCCGGCTAATTCACGACGCTGTCGGCATTCCAAGCGGTAAAAATTATGTAATCTGCCAACTGGCGGAAAGAGTATATTTAGTCAAAAGAAGCAATTCAAACGCCGAGCCTGACCGGGACTGCTTTTGACAGCCGGTTGCGTTGGATTTCCACGCTGAGGTTTTCTCACACGTTTTTCCTGCGTGTGTGGTCCTCCCATCACACAGAATATTNTGGAGCAGTCTATAATTTGTGCTTTGGCCCAGTTGGTGAAGCTTTACATGAACATTTTTTTACACCAAACAATTCAACTCGAATAAAATGAATAGCGGTTGACTGACAAAAACTACTGCATCTGACACAAAAGATTTTCGTAAATAGAACCCGCTACTCGAGCCTGACACACGACAGACTGTTCCAACGGGGTATTTTTCACGTTGCCAATGAGTTGCTTCCCCAACCTTTTACCAGATTTCGCAGCACGCAACAGCACACTTGCCGTCAATAGGCACACGCCGACCTCGTTTAAATACCAACACAATCAATCACGTGACTGGCGACGCAGACCGCGCTGCAGCTCACCTTTGTGTTCCAGAACCCGGTGTGGAGGTTAAGGACGAAGGTGAAGTCGTTCTCTAAGTGTTGATACTTCAGCACAGCGCGTTCGGCGACCGGCGTGTCGCTGTCCAATCGCTCCATGAACGCGCGAGGGTCAGCTGCGAGCTGCGAGAACCATTCCGCGCTTTGCGAACGCACCTGCGACGCGGCCGGGCGAAGATGATGAAAATGCAGCGGGACGTTTATGAACTTTGTTGCAACAAACAGTGTATTGCTTGGCGCGGTGTCGGTGGCGATTCCGGATCAAACGAAGACGATAAGATTTTAGGCTCAGTTTGCAAAACTTGGTGCTTGCGAAACGCTTTAGGGTGATTCTGCCGTTTTTTTTTTTATGCAGAAGGGCGAATTGGAAAATCGCTGGTGTCAGGTGTATCGCAATCTAAACGTTTGCTGAGTCTTCTTACACATGACATGCAACTGCGCGTTTACAGCTGATGCTCTATAATATCACTAAAGCTCAGCTGTACTCGACAAATACATGACAGACACAACTGCCCCCAAGCTACGCAGCCATCAGTCCACGCAGCCAACAACATCCATGTTAACATCATTCAATTCGACAATTTTGTGACAATGCAACGGTCTTGCAATTTGGCCGTTTTGCTGTTTTTGTGACCATTCTTCTTGCGGGAGATGAAATTTACAATCCTTATATACTTGTTGTCCCTTTTCAAGGTGGCCCAGTTATGTACATCTTCAAACACTAATAGAATCGACGGCAGCAAATGAACTACAGACCACTCAAACTTCAGCGATACGTTTCGTGAAAAAGTAATTTTACGCAGTTAACGTGACCTCTCAAAGGTCAGCTTCGCTACTTACTGGTTTGTTTGGTTAATTTATGACAATAGCTTCAGCCGCGATACGCGCGGCGCATCTTATCTGCTGTTTCCATCCCGTAACTAGAGCTTCTAATGTGCAATACGGTTTTATTCGCCAGCACCGACTTCTAAAGTCAAACAACACGTTTTCATAAAAACAAATAGGATAATTTTTTGTAGTAGTGTGATAGCTGTAGGCGGATAATGCACTGAAAAAGAGCAAAATCGTACATTCACTCTAACGGAGTAACCAAACATGAGATCATCAAGCAAAGAAAGAAAAAATGGTTCAGAAATTTCGTCCAACTTGTCAATGTGCGAGATTTGGCATGGGAGCTAGAGGCAGACGGAAAAAGAGGAGTTATATTTGAAAAGTACCACCAGGCACAGATGCACGGTATTCAAAAAGTTTTTTTATCGTTACGCTGTCTGTTAATCATATTTAAGTTGATCTCGATTTTTAACTGCTGTGTGGTAGAAACAACTCAAAATTTTGTTTTGTTGCGTTTATCTTTTCAGGTATAGAAATTTCATTCACTTCAATAAAAAAACGCTTTGTGTGTTAGAGTGTGCTCGGAAACGACTGTACAGCGAACAGTTGTAAAATAATTGCATAAAAAGGCCCCAACCACATCACAGACATGGAAATGCTTGTTTACAAGACAAAAATACAAGCAAAAAGGCAAGCGCCTACCACAGCAGGCAATCATTCCTGTTCACTTCAGCTAACCTCGCTTGCAACAGCTGACCAGTAGCAAGGATCCAGTCTGTCCGTCTCGTACCCAGGCGTCGGTATTCTCGCTTCGTTGGATGTGAGGTAGAGAAAGTCGTCGGAGTCCTCGAACAATTCACCGAGCAAGGCAGCGCCTGACCCTGGCAGAGAGGCGATGAAGACGCCGGGTGGTTGTACCGGATAGATTTCCTCCCTGCAAGACAAGCCATGTCGTGGAATTGCGAGCGATTTTTGATACGGTCGGCGTTTGCGGTCGCGTTTCAATATTACAACAAATAGACGGACGCTTTGAACAGGCCAATATTATTACAGCACACTGATCCACAGGAGCGGACATGCTCAAGAATTAAAATGGTTGGCACCGCTGTTGTGATTTTAAATTTCAACAAAATTGTTTTATCGATCTCAACTTTTTTGAAAAAAAAACAAGTGAGGAAGCGGCTTGTAAAGCATATGTGATCAAAAGATAGATACAAATTTATTTCGCCCGAATTCGCCAAAACGCAGTGCGCATCAGTTTAAAGTTATATTTCATCAACGAATCTGATACAGCGAGTGGACCTATGCAACAACCTCGTAATGGCTCTTGCAGAATGCAAGTTTGACAGACAGCACCAGCGCCTGAATATTTACGTAAGGCAAACTCAGCAAAACATCTCATTATTGGTACATTCGCTCAATGAGGTGGTTAAAATAATGGGTAATTGTGGCTTTAAATGCATTTAAGGCCATGTCTATGCCTTATCTAAAATAAAAGAAAACATTCTGGAGGTAAATCCCAGCTTTGAAAAAAGGGCAGCTACGAAACCAGTCGACATATCATTAACTATCTCCGCAGAGATGCCAGCTCGCGGCTGATGTTGCAGAACAACATTGTTTTTCTCATAACGTCAATTAAATCAGGGGGGGGTCGTTCATGGGTAACAGTAGCACGCGCACGCGCTGTGGCCGCAACGCGCCTGCGCCGTCAGCTGCGCTGCAACTCACGATGGGTGAGGGATCAGGCACTCCTGTTCGAAGCTGAGTCGCGGCGGTGGCAGTGATGGTGAACTGATGAGGAAGGTGTACGCGAACAGTGACCAGCCAGCGAGCATCGTCAACAGAACACTCCAGAATCTCCTGTGAAATCGATGGCGCGCTTGCGTTTGCATTTATATTTTTCCGCTCATTGGCGCGCGCTTCTATGTGAGAAGTCGAAGTCAAGAAATACCCATGGCAGCGCAGGGAAAATGATAAAAGGCATTTTATGCTAACAATGCAAACAAAATCAACTCGGAAAATGAACTTCAAGATATTAACTCAAACGCTGCGTTGTGCACTGTACGTTACAACACTTCTTTCAGGATCCATTGTCGCTGCAGTGAGGGTTGATCACTGAGCTGCAGGGACAATCAGAAATATTTCTTTGTTATCAACTTTGCAAGACAGTTTGCTACAACGATTTTGGTATTGAAAAAAGTTAGATAAGATCTGCTTGTCGAATCTTAGGTGCTACAATACCAGTTTAAAATTTTTTGGAAACAATCCTTACTTGTGTGTCTTGTTCTTTCTAAACAGCGTTTGTTCAATTTCAGAACTCTCAGTTCTGTTTGCCCTTCACGAGCAGTGTGTCCGTCACTCTACATTAGAGAATTAGCAAACCTTTAACACTGTAAAGGCGGATGACCAAGTAAACAATTCAATCACAGGTTTTGGTGGGAACAGTCTCGCGGAAAACTTCAAACGGCGAGAAGGAGCACTCACCGGTAATACTTGCAGAACTTACAGGAAAGTCAAGCCGCACGTTGCGCATTCTAACACGACGGACGCTCAATACTAAGTCTTATTCTAAAATAAACACGCAAAAAACTCACTTATAATAATTGGCACCAATTTGCTTGCGCCTTGTACTGTAGATAAGAAACAGCAAGAACAAGCATATGAAGACTATGGTGCTGAAACCAGGACGGTCTGCAGGAATGTAGGCTTTGAAAAACACGGTATTCAATGGCATCTGTGCAAAATTTTTTGATGATATCAAAGCCTGCGTAAATCGCATTCTATCATCGTCCTTAACGTCGCATCTATCAACCGTCAAGGGACCGCTGTTTCTTCCAAGCAGGACGCTACCAGAACTTGTGTCCACTCGAGCGTGACCGCCGAATCCAAGCTTCTCCATTCGCGCTTTGAGCGAGCTTGTCAGTGACGCCAGGCTGATGCTGTGCGCGAAGTGGTCGACGTGAACGATGATCTGTACGACGTCGGCATCAGATCCGTTTGCGAAGTAGCTGCTCCCGATTTTTGCGTTGGGGCCGGCGAAAACGTACGCCAGGCGCGTCACCCCGTTCGGATTGAGGGCGAACGTCACGTTGACGTAATGGGTCGTTCTTGGTTTGGATTCGCATTGCAAGCTTTCCTCCTGCAAGGAAGCAGGTGGGGAACGGCCATCGGGATGGAACCAAAAGAAAGCGTAGGGTCCCTCTGGATAGGTTATCTGAGCGCCCTGCCGGCCTCTGTGCTCGAAAGCTTCAAAGGGGTAGAGAATGTTGTGAAAGAAAGCGCTTGATTTTGTGAGTTTACTTCCTGGTTTGAGATAAATGCTGTCAAGAACGACAAGAACGTCTTCTTTGAGCAAAACCATAGAACGCTGAACGCTTTTCAGGCCGAGTTCGAGGCTGAAATAAGAGAGAAAAGATGTTGCTAAGCACATCTACCCACAGTTTTTTTGCCACTTGCAACACAATAAAGCAATACTTCCGCTTAATCTTCCACCGTTATATGCTAAGTAGAACGGGGCCCTGGCAAAAAACTTCATTTTTACAACCAATGCTTGCCTGCAGTTGTTTCCAATAAGTGAATGATCCCTGCATAATCTATCACTTGGCGTGCTGGTACAGAACAGACACGCAAACCATATCCATTCACCACATCTTACTGCAAGGTTGAATTATTCATATTTAAAAGATCATCGCCTTCTTACCTCTTGAAATGTATTTCTTATCAGCTACTTTTTTGAAAAATCGTACTTCGTCGAATTCGCCTCTACAAAGTTTGCTAAAATCTAACGTTGAACTTTGCGTGCAAATGCTTGGGTTTTTGCGAATATTTTTCAAGAAAAAGACGTCATTTTTCCAACTCTTTTCGACCTTTGTAATGAACATACTTTTGTGACAAGCATCAGTAAAACTTACGGTCGTCCCTGTTTCGGCAAACAGGCAACAAACAAGTGCTGAACATGAGATGTTTCTGGAAAAATATGTAAAACCGGAAAACAGTGATGCAGGCGAAAAGAGGAATGCTGCTTTTCGGGAAAAGCGCTTTAAAAATACTAGATTGATTTTTGCTTTTTTTCCGTCGCCTTCGTAGACCCTCCAAGAAATACCCGCAAATAAGACGCGAATAAAAAGCAAAAGTTCTTGAAACAACATGACGTTGAAAACTTTTAGCATAAGTATATTTCAACAATCCAAAAAAGCCGCAACTGCCTGCGGTAGATCCATGGCAGCTTCAACTACCGTTTCCGTTTCCTTGTATGAGAATATTTAAGCTTTGAATTCGGGCATTCAAGTACTACCCAGGTTGACCAACCGTTAAATCATCTAAATCTCTCACTTGCCACAGCACTCCTTTCACCAACCTTTATAAACCACGACATTCCGCAGATTGCCTATAAAGCATGCGGCAACGACTACCTGAAGCAATGAGTAGCAGAGATGTGGCTAGCTAAGACACTGACTCGAATCGATACCTCGTGTGTATGATTCGAGTTCTTTTGCAGGAAGTGAAGAACTCGAATTTTCGAAAAGGCTCAACATGACTCGAAATAGTAAAGTCAGAGACTCGTACTGGTTCGTTAAATTATGATGTTAAGAAAATGGAGATTGGCAGCCTACCCTCCAGGTGGTGACAAAGTAAGTGAATGGTGATAATCTGTACATTAAAGCGTACTCTGATGCTTTTTGGCTCATGACAAATCAATAACTGCTTTTTTTGCTTTATGGGGAAGTTTTGGAAATTTGAGACGAACCCTCATATATTTTGAGCCAAAGTCAAAACGTAAATCCCGTTGTTCTAGAGCAAGACTACAAAAACGTTGACTGACTCGAAATGACCCGACACAAAAAGTGAAAGACTCGAATCGTACTTGACGTGGGCAATGACTCAGACTTGATTTGCAGATTCGTGGCCAATTCTGATCGATGCTACTGAAAGGAGCAGTTTGGGAGAGAACGGAACTGTGCATTAGTCTTTTCAATCCGTACAGGCAACTGGAATCAGTCTAAATAAGAACCTAAACCTCATCCGAAGCCGTGTGAAATTTGCAGAATGCGAACAAAAACGCGATGCACGTTATGAGCTTTAAAAATCCCCACCGCGTTCAAATCTATTGTTGAGATCGTTACCTTTTCAATATTTTCAAGACGATGACTCAGAACGAATTTTTATATTACAAAAGGACCAAATTTTTCTTTCTGCCAACAAGCAAATAGTCTGCTTGATCGGATCATTAATGAAAGTGAATTTGAATCCAGCTATGCCGGAACTCAATTGCGTTTCTTGAAAGAATGACCGTCCTTCATTACGAACCAACATTTCGCAATTGGGTTAGTGGAGACTGGGGAAGTATTGACCAACTCTTTTCCTACATATTGATAAAAACAAGCAAAAGTACGCTTATTGGGTCAAGATAGCGACCATTCGTGATGTTGACTTTGCTTGACTTAAATCAACAACGGATATCTTACAAGCCAACAACCTCATGTTAAACTTGGACCCTCTAAAGTTGAAATGCTTATCACGCTAAAAAATAAACCGTGATCCGGTGACCCGTTGCAGATATGCACATCGATTTGAGAAAAGAAGTCTCTTACTGAAGTCTTCTATTACTGTAGCGACACGTGCCATCATAATACCATACTACGTACGAAGGTAATCTGAAACTGACAAGTTGGATTTTTTGCGAAAAAAACTTTGAGCCTGCAATCCCTGATTTAAAGCAACATTAAGTGGAAGAAAAACATTTCATAACTCCAGAAAAGCATGAAAAAAAAAACAAACGCGTGAAAACGTTTTCAGGTCGGTCATGAAATTTAATCGGCAATTGAGCTAAAAATTCTTCAAAGCCCAGTTTTTGATTCATCCTCATTAATTCCTTGCAAACAACGTTCTACGTTCACCCGAGCTATTGATAAAAAAAACATACGTGTGTTCAACCTCATCGAATACTAACGTTTCCTAAAGTCCTTGATTTTGACACTCTGCCCTACATATTGGTCTGTTGATCTGAAAAGATTCAAGGCAATTCGGTCAAAAATGTCCGAAAACCAAAGATGACTTTAAGCTATATCGAAAAAATGACCAAAATGTCTCAGCAAAAAAGCAGCTGCAGATATTCGAACTACGGAGACGGTTGGCAAACTTTCAGGCAACTCATTGGTGCTTTTTTGAAAGAAAATGTTGTTTTAAGTGCTCTCCAGAGTTTAGCCAAAATGAAGGACAGTTCAAACCTTCGCGCTCCAAACAACTTGCCGCATTGTTCCTTTGTGGCAGGGGTGGGCGAACTACGGCCCGCGCGGACCTTTTGCGCGGCTCGCAGTGCAGCCACACGTACATGGATATGTCAAAGTAATTTTATCGATTTGATTAGAATCCTGGAGACTTTCTCCCACATGTTTCATTTGAAGCGGCATTTTTACTCGTCCGGAAGTGAATATTGTGCAATGTATGCGCCCCCCCCCCGGTAAAACATAATACGATATAATATATGCGGCCCCCGTTTTCAATGTGGCCCTCCTGCTCCATAGGAGGACACCTAGTTTACAGACGCAGCCCGTCCTTGCGAACTAGACTCGTTGCAGAAAAAGGCAAGGGCCGCAAACAAAGGGGATGGCAACTGGGCAACTGCCTCCCCAGAAAATTTTCAAAAACATGTTCAGTTGTTAGGTAGAACATCAGGTTGCAATCATCCCCCCCAACGAAAAATCAGCTGGTTGCGACCCTGGATGATGGCGCGTAGCATACCAACCTGTATGCTCCGGACGCTTCTCCGGCGATATGCAGCATGCCGTCGGACAGGGCAGCACTCACTATTCGACCGCGACCGGCTGGAAAATTGGCGTAGCTGAGCCACTTCGAGCACTCCCCCACCTGGCCCACCCACGGGGCGTGGCACTTGGCGCCTGCGAACGGGAAGAATTGGAGGGCGTTGTTGAGGTAGGTTTGCTTGACGGAGTAGAGCGCTTCGGTGACGAACGATCGTCCGTTGGGCGCGAAAACAAACGAGTTCTGGTCGGGGTGCTCGTGCCCTGCGTTGAAGTTTCGCCAACCCCGGACGAGAGACTTGAGCAAATTTTTCGAAGCAATTTCGGAAATCGCCTCCCCGTGAACGGCCCCCGACTTCATCGAAAGAAACGTTTTGTCTGCCGTTCGACTGCCGCCGTACGTGACAACGCCCCAGTCGTCGTAGATGAGCATTTTGCTCCCGCTTGGCGGGACCGGCTCAACGGGAACGATGGAGGCGTCGTAAAAAAGGAACTCGGTGTGGATCGTGCTCCAGCGCTGCGCCGCGGAGGGGACGAAAGGGGGTTTGTCTTGCCGGTTTTCGCGTATGCGATCCGCCAGCCAGTTTCCGTAGCCGTTTTTCATGAAGAACGCGTCGAGAAACACGAGCTGGCTTTCCGGTCCGTAGAACCAGTTGTGGTTCGAGTCGCCGATGCCGACCGTCTGCTGGAAGCCGGAAAAGACGGTTCCGTAGAAAAACCAAAAGTGTTTATGGAACCACGGGTGGTTGCTGTGATCGATTTTCAAATGACGCTTGGCTAGGAACACGTACTGGGTCCAACCGCGCGACGAATAGGAGCCGTAGGCCACGCCCTCGTCGCTGGTGCCATCCGTGACGAAGTTCAGTAGAACCATCGCTTTCTCGAAGGACATAATTGCCGCTTTCTTCCATGTCGCAGCTATAATCACAGCATAAATGGGGTAAATAAGCGATGGCAACAAACGTTTTTCTATGCAGAACCTAACTATAACTTTTGCTGATTTCTAGCTACGGGTGAAACCACAATAAAGTCTCGCAGTGGCAAAAGTCTGGTATCTTTAGCTGGGCAGCGTCGACACCTTGACGGTTTAAGACTCCCCCCCCAGTACAGCAGTTTCAAATTTTTTTTACCCTGAATGGAAGATGAAAGTACGTTTAGTTTTGTAACAGTGTTGTATTTTTGAACGGATAGCCCTGTTGTGGGGTTAGCTTATAGGCCGAGGGTTCTCGCGTGCGGGTTGCTGCAGTTGTAAACTGCATTTTAAATTTATCGAACTCAGCGTGTTCTTTTTGCTTTGTTCATTCTGTGGTATCGTTAATTTATTGCAGCATCTCTATCTTTATTTGCGATTCTTTGTTTTTCATAATACTGTAGTGCTTCGCTTGTACTTTGTTCTTTAACGTGCGCCTGTGGGGGGGGGCGAGGCCCAATGACAGCTACAGCCTGCCCCTTCATTCCTTCCTACCCCTGCATTCCTGTCCACATGTTCTCTAGGTGGTCGGAGTGCTGAATCAACTCAACTGATCTGTCGAAGATCTGCCTTAGTGCGTATGCGTTTGTTTCGCTTCAACATGCGACCCAATTATGGAAAATACTCACAATCTGCGCAGGCGCCAGAGCATCTGACTCCTTTCTTTGTCGCCAAAAGCGATGTTAGGCTTTCGAGGCCGACGCGCAAATACGTAAACGCTGTCGCGAAAACCACAAGATTGTACAAAAAACAACATTATGCGCTGCAATAAAGCAAGGAAGGAAAAATCTAACCGGCGGAGTTTTTTATTTCGAACCTCACACCGAGGCAACAGAGTGACCAATCGGTCATCTTAGATCACAAAAACGCGGCAAGTGCAACTCCGATTGTGCCTCTCACATCGGTTCATGTGAAACTAGGGTTGCTAGCCGGTATTTCACCGACCTGACCGGTAATTTACTGCTAATTTAGCAGAGGCCGGTGAAAGGCCGGTATTTTGAAAATCAGTGCCCGAAGTCGGTATTTTGAAAATAAATAATTTGCCGTAGCTTTGAATAGAACAATCGTCGAACTTCTCAAATTATAATGACTCTAGTAGTGAATCTTGTCAGGACAGTTCCTTCAGCGAAGTTTATTTGCTGCTGTTGACGCAATCCTTGGTGTGATTGTCACGTAACACACACACACCACACACGGAAATGTAATGAGCCAGCCAAAATACGGGCAAAATTAATTGTGGCTTAACAATACTCATTGTCTCTTTGTGCTCCCTGTGCCGCTTACGAATTACGACAAAGCTTAGATCTGGCACTGTTGAGAAAATGGCCGCTGTTTCGGTATTTTTACAAAACGCATCTGGCAACCCTATGTGAAACGCAAACTGGCAATATAATCATGGTCGTTTATGAACATCTGTTTTAGCTGAAGTTGAGAATTTACTCCTTCACGACGTCATGGTGACTCGCGTTATTCAAAAGTTACGCTTGTTTCGCGAAAATGCCATTTTTCAGCCGTCATTCCAAAACAATTCAACTTCATCTTCACGCGTGCCTCAAAATGCGCCCCGCATATTGCCAATAGATGCTTGTTGCGCTATTCTTTGGCATTGCTTTGGCCGGTTACGAATAATGATAAAATATGTCTCGGGGAACATGAAAGAATGCCTATTTTGGGCTATACATGTAACAACCTCGAATAAAACTCTGAAAGAAATCGAGTAGTCGACCGAGTAGAAGTTACAAATCGTTCATGCCGCAAACGCCTACAAAATCCTGCTAATCTGCACTCAACCTTTGCATTGGTGGAATTTGTTGGTCAAGTAACTGGACTGAAAAAAAACATGAAACTAAAGTGAAAACATAAACTTCTAGTGGTGCGCACTTACCGTCCTGAGAAACCGCGTCGTGTTGTTCGCAAACTATAGCACCAAGCAACATAGCCAAGTTGTTGGTGGGTGCATGATTATGGATAAATTGCTTCGTCCAGCCAGCAGATTTCTTCACAACGATCTTGTGCAACAGCATGGCCGTACTGCAAATCTTCCGAATATACGTCGCTCTTCTGGCTTCATCGAAGTGCTCGTAGAGAAAGTCGAACGCGGTAGCAAAAGCAGACAGCGAGTGTCCGACTGGTACTTCGTCTTTTCCTCGGCTGGAGGCCACATACCAGTCCGGATAGGATGCCATGCGATCCATAAAAGTGAGCACCTGTTAATTGACGAGCAAACTGAAAAAAAGTTCACCGCATTCACTCGATTGTAAGCCGCCCTAGGTTGTGAGCCGCATTTAATGTTGGTAAAATGAACGCACAACAGTCCCCCCTTGAATATAAAGCACAGCGTGCCTCTACAATGAACTCGAAAACAATATAACAAACAGCCGACAAAACGGAACTCTCCATGCATTTATTTTAATGTCCACAGTTAAGATCGTTGTTGTCATAATCATCGTCGATAGCGCCATCAAGGTTACCGGTGCTTTCTACTGCAATCATCAAAATAAAACTGATGACTCCATTGTTTTACTTGCAGGACTGAGGCAGGCGCATCTTAACACCTCGTTCGGACATCTGCTGCCCTGACTTAAGTGACCGGCAGATTACTTAAGCCAAACATCTGTTGACGTAATCGATCCGCACGAGATAAGGCGAAAAGGAATTTGACCGATGAAGTGCGAGATAGAACATCGCTATGGTAAAGAAAAAATGTTAAGTCGCCCTTGATCGCCGCACAGATGATTAAAAAATTTATAAATCTCTAAACCAGGCCTGCACAACTCAGAAAGCTCGAAGGGTCAAATTGATCAACATAAACTCGCCGCGGGCCGCAAAAGTCTATTTCGTGGTAGTGTGGAAGAAATTCTGAAAGGAGAAGTAATTATCCGAAGTCGGGTTTTGCAACATTTTCTGCAACTGAGTTCTCGCGGGCCTCAAGAAAAGATCTCGCGGGCCGCATGTGACCTGCGGGCCGTAAGAAAAGATCTCGCGGGCCGCATGTGACCCGCGGGCCGTATGTTGTGCAGGCCTGCTCTAAACAAACAACTTTAACCAAAAAAACGCGTCCCTCACCAGATCACGTGCTTTGACGTCGCGCGGATTCAGAACGCAGTACATTGCAAATGCGCAAAGGTTGTTTCCGTACACCTCATTCCAGTGACTCGAAAATTCTTCAGCCGACTGCGGCGGCAAGAAGTCGTTCGGCTTGTCTTTCAAGCAACCAGCGGCTTCGTTGAGGATCGCGGCTATTTTTGCGTGAGTGCTTTTCGCTTTTCGCTGTAGCGATCCGACGTCCTCCGGTCCGTAATAAAGCATGGGGTGTTTCGCCGAGTCGGGCGTCGAAAGCGCGCGGCACGCTGGAAGAGCAAACAAGCCGCAGACGACGATTACAAGCAGAAGGCAAGGACCCCCGTTTGGCTTTTTTGCGAACGGGGTATAAAAGAAAATGAGAGCAAGCGCGGGCCGAAGAAGGCATCCGAAATCGGTATGCATGTTTGTGAGAACGTCGCCGTTGCGCCGTGGTGCACTTGTCGCAGAAAAACGTCCTCGCGATCCCCACCCGCGTCGTGAAGTGCTTCACCATTTACCAGCAGCTTACGGCACGCGTGCAATACTCAACTGGTGCGCAAGATCACGCGCGAGATTAGTGACACGAGCAAGAGCCTCAGCGAGTTGATCCAACTTCAGTCGGAAACTTTCCCGCAGCGAGATCGAGTGGGTGGCGCTGGGAATCGATGCAGCGGCCGCTGACCGCGCTTTGGTTCACGCTGGCAGCGACGTTCTTCAGTGGGTCAGCTATACTGTAATTCCAGCGGTTGCGAGTGACATGCATTCACCACAGAAGCAAATGACTTTGCGTATCAAGAATGTGAGTGCAGTTGCTGTCGGATACGGCGGAACTGCTAGAGTCTGCTACCAAGCTGTAAAGCAGAAATAAACGAGTAAATACCTTTTGAATGGCAATTTTGAGTTAAAAGCAGAGCAGCTGGGTTTATTTGCGTTGGAAAAAGTTTGTTTTTCAATCATAAAAAGGCTTCTTAGAGACTAACGGAGGTAATCGCCACGGCGCCTCTGTCGCTTTACTAAGTACAAGATTTGAGCCAAAAAGTTTTTCAACTCAAGATACTGTATTCACACAGTAGTAAGGGAGTGACACTTTAGCCAAGCAGGTCGGAAACTAATGTCACCCAAAAAACGTTTCACAATGTTCTACGGCTTAATTTACATGGCACTGCTTGGGTACTGTGGCAACCTTTGTTTAGCTTGATCGCAATCCGACAATTTTAACCAGTGTTTCTGTTACTTTAATATTTAACTTGCATACTAAACCACCAATGCAGTGAGGTAAATATGCGTTGTACAGAAACACAAGACAAAAATAAAATGAAACCATTTTTTTAGAAATTTTAAATATTGCACAACTAGCAAAGCAATTTGCGATCAGATTCGGCTGAGTCACCCTTGTGGTGTCTTGATGCTGAAATGTGGATATGTGCAGTCAGAATCTAGGCAAAGTTACGTAAGCAGTGTGTGGCAGGCTGATTCCTCGAAGGCTTAACAGCCAAACCTGGAGGTTTCCATTTGCACAACTGATTTGTTTTCTTTAGTAGGTGCATAACAAACTTTTTAAACAGTTATATTTAGAACGCAAAACATATTATAACGATCGCATATCACAGCTACAACTCTTTTTCGGATTTATACTTTATTGAAAGAAAACACCTAAAGTAAGAAGTTCTCTTCAATAGAATTATTTTATCTTTTCATCTAAAGGCATAACTTCTGCAGACGCCACAATACTTATTAGTGATAATTAGGGCAACCAAAAGTCAATAAAGTCAATTTTTTCTTCCTTTTTTAAAGGTTCTGAAACGTACACAAACCAAATTTCACGTTCACACCATGAGGGAATCCCAAGTTACGAGGTCAAAAAGTCAGAATTAATCATTAGGTCAAAATGTATCGATGGGTCAAACTTTTCTTGCAGCACAGCATCTCAGCACAGTTTTTCTCTTTACCGATATTTTATTGAAACTGCAAAAACAGATATTGATATGCTTTTACAAGTTTAATTGCAATTCTGTAATAATAAGTTTGTTGCGATTTCTGACGTAATAATATTGTTTTGCCCACTACTGGACGATTGAATATTATGCAGGACAAGCGTGGTAATGCAAGAAACGTGGTCTTACAGTACTGGGTTTAAATGGTAAATGCTCAAGCATATAGTGTTTCAACTTTGTGACGTTCTCAGGTTTGACTCTACTGTAGTTATTAATATACTTATCAATAAATCATACCCAAAGTTAAACAATCAATTTTTTTTTATTTCGAACCATAGTGAGGATGAATGTATCCCTGGGTTAACTTCAACACCTATGGCTGAATTATTTTGCCAGTTGCAAACGCAGAAAATTTGTAGGTCAAAATAAAGTCAAAATGTGTAAATTATGAAGTCAAAATTTTCAGTTTTTAGGTCAAAAAATTGGCCGCCCTAATGATAATAAAACAGAGATGAACGTTTTGAAGCTTTCGTTCGGTGACGTCGATAAGACCTTAGTGAAGGCAGTAAGCTAAACCTAAATTTACGAAAGGACGCAAGCATTTTGGCCAATAAAATCTGATTTTGCCTAGAACAGAAATACTTACCCAGCGACGAAAAACTTGGCCAAACACAAAAGGTTTGCTACAAAGAACATTTTGCATATTATGAAACTTGATCAGCAATAGCAAACTACCTCAAAACTTGAAGTCGTTTTGACAAACTGACAAAAACGTTTTTAATTTGTTGTTTGCTTTTCTTGATAAAACCCGAACAAATAAAATGTCATCACGTATTTTTTGACTTTGTTAACCGTCTTTTCACGACCGCGTCAAGTTAACGCAAACAGCAAAACAAGTAACGCAGCACACTTTAGCTTCGTCACAGTGTAGCATCTATGGAAAACTTATCAACAATAGATTTGCTATTGCCCTTTATGTAGAAAACGTGGTTCTGTTGGTCCAGCGATGGCGTAAAACGTATGCGACGAGATCGTTTGTTAGCTCACCCCCAAGGATGGATTTCTAGATTATGCATCATGAAAAAAAAAGTTATAAGGCAGAAAACAATCATAAGCATAGCTGTGTGTTTCATCACCGTTTTATAGATCACTTTTGCTGATAGCCAAACAGAAACAGCATGGCAGAGCAAACCTGATATTACCGCAAGACAAAAAAACGAAAGGTTTCCTGCCGGACACGAAACAGCCATTGAGTTTAGTGCATGAATCAGAACTTCGCTATACCTTGCCTACTAATGGGCTTTTATTCGTACAAACGAGAATCTTAATTTTGAAACGTTTGTTAGCAGTTGTCTGACTGAAACAAAATATCTTCTGCCTGTACTTGCATGCCGAATTTACCCAGCTGTCCACTTTGCTTCTCACTTTTCAAACTAACCTACTAAACTTTCAGCTCTGATACAGTAGCTGCCTTGTGGAAAAACGCCTTGACTCTTAGTGCGTTGTTTATTGACAAATATACAAAATACACCCATCACTTTAGGCAAGTGCTTGTTTACAAAATGTCACTGTTCAGCAGCTTAACAAATATCTAACGAAAACGTCAAATGGAAAACCTTCGTGGGCGCCTGAAACTGCTCTGCGCTTCATTCTGCTCCGTCCAGCACTCACACTCGCGAAACTTCGCGACCAACTATTGCCGGCAGGGCAATGTCACGCTTCACATCCACGCTTGCCCAGAAATTGACGTCACTGCTGGTGACAAGCAAGTTCGCAAAAAACGCGCTCTCGTCAGCTTTCTTTTTTTCCTGCATTATCTTCTCTCAGAAGCAGAGATCTTGAGTCATGAGCATGCGGGAAAAAATTGGCGAACTTGGGCTGAAAATGTTTTTCAACGAACTGCTCAGTGCTTGTCAATTCATTTGTCATTTCCTCTCCGTATCGTTCATGATAAAGCGGCCTGGGCACGCATCTCCTCTGTGCTGTTAAGATTATTTACGTTTGTTTCTGCGCAGAGGCATAGGAGCACATTCTGTCGCACTCGCCTCTGGCCTTCACCGAAAATGATGCTCCGAATAGCAGGCTAAAACATGGTTAGATGCGCCGAATATACCTAATAGAAAATTTGGCAACCAAAGCTATTGTTGACAATGAAAAGCTTTGCATCAGCCTGTGTAGCTGCTATCAATAGCTCCTACTGATGCATACGAAATCCAACGTCTCATCAAAAACTTAAAACAAAATCTAGTTCTCCCAATAACATTCCATTCAAATTTTTGAAAATAGATAGTTGCATTGTGTCAGATTGATTGTCCAACTACTTCAACAAATGAATGACTATTGCTGAATTCCCAGACTCCTGGAAAATTGCCACATCACTCCAATTCCCAAAGATCATAGCCCAAGTTCCCCATCTGAATATAGACAATCTCTGTTCTTCCAGTATTGTCAAAGTTATTTAAAAAAGTTCTTTATCATAAAGTATACTCTTATTTGGCAGAAAACAATCTAATTGATGAAAGACAATACGACTTTAGAGAAAATCACTCAACGGAACTAGCCATTACAACTATTTATGATGAACTGCTCAGAAACTTTGATAATAATAAATTAAATACATGTTCCTTATTTCTAGACCTATCAAAAGCATTTGATTGCTGTGACCATGGAATTTTCCTTGACAAACTTTATCACTATGGTATAAGAGGTGTTCCTTATAAACACTTCTCAAATGTTTTGCATAATAGAATGCAGTGAACTAAATTAGAAGCATTTAAATTTTCATAAAAAAGGATATCTTGCGGAGTGCCCCAGGGCAGTGTTATTTCGCCTTTGCTTTTTCTTATCTACACAAAAGCTTCCTTTTTTCATACTACTTTATTTGCTGATGATATTAATCTTCGTATGTCAAACTCCTGTTTTAATGTTGTTCAGACAACTGTTAACCTTGAACTACGTAAAATTGACCACTGGCTAAGAGCCAACAAACTTTCTCTTAACTACAATAAGACTATTTTTATGGTACTAAATTCTCAAAAACACAATCCTACTTCATTTAAAGTTATTATAAATAACCACAGCATTTCCCCTGAAGATAAACTGAAGTATCTAGGTGTCCTTCTTGACAATAAGTTAAGCTGGAAACCTCATGTACAAAAGGTGAAAACTCAACTATCAAGAGCTTGTGGAATTCTATCCAAACTTAA
>JGI24159J19872_10001420_pt1 | contig 26265 bp, 16 predicted proteins | sample Ectturendosymbi4_FD_19872 | JGI IMG/M metagenome (IMG submission 19872)
CACTTTTACAGTTTTCTTGACATATTTCCAGCCTTTGTGAACTTTGGATATGTCTGGCACAATGCAAACCACACAATTGGAGCACCTGCAGAAAAAGGGGCAAACAACACATCGCGAAGGTTAGAAAAAGACCTGAAGTGACGCAAACTGCGCGCATCAGTACGAAGCATTTATTTGTTTTGGAGCAAATGGCTCAGAATTTACCCAAAACTCAGGTGTATGTTTCCAAAAACTGTCCAAATCGAAACATCCAAGATTCCTCCAATAATAAGCCACAAACGATTGTATGCAGCAGTCAATATGGTTTTGCATACATGGCTATTATTTCTGTGCAAGTGGTAACTTCGGCCGTGGGTACTATGAAAAATATCTGACTTACACCGCCCCCAACTTCGATTAACTTGTTAGATTACAGAGTTCTTTTTTCCCCCAAACGTTGAGTTTGATCTTTTTCGCGATACCCAGAATGCCCTGACAAATTACGAGCAACAGTAAATGACTAAAAATTTATGCCAAGGCCGAGCAAGAGCAGATTGTTTTTGTGTGGAGATCGTGAAAACTATCTATCTTGCGTAAAATCAGTATTTGCTGATGCCAAGCAGCAGTAGACAAAATCAAACTTAGGTGTTGAAAACGTTTGTTGTCCTAATCAAAAAAATTTGAACTGTCCCTTTGCCAACCATGCTTCGTTGAATTTTGGTTGTAGCTAAAGCAGTTCTAGAAGGTACGCAGCAAGCTTTTAGGTTACAAGTAATGGACAGCTGCATGATTTCCGGTTGAGCAACTTCTGCAGCCGTGTAAACCTATGATGAAAGCTGTAAACCTATGATGAAAGCTGTAAACCTATGATGAAAGCAGTGACATTTCGAAAAGTCTGTAAAGTCGCAAACAGTCGTTCGTTTTTTTATCCGAAACACCTTTAAAAACACTTTTGGCAGTTCTTTCATTTCTGCAAAATTTCACAGAAACGTGACATAAACTAACTTTCTGCGGAACTAGACTTTTTAGAATCAAATGGTAGAATTTTCGGAAAAAGAGCAAAAGCATACGACTGGTTTTATATTTTGGGAAGTATTTTCTGTGTAGTTATTCGCGACTATGTCTGTATGAATGAAGTACATGTAAAAGTGAGTTTTGCAATAACTTTTCAAGAAAGCTTATCGGTTGTAATTGGCTTGCGTGCATGGACAAGGCTTACATTCATCACTCATCACACAATAATTTAACCTTCTCATTTTGTACCCTGCCTGTGCAAGGGTAGAACATTGTAAAAATTAGATTGGAAGCAATTAAAACAATGCGTCATTTGCTCCTTTCAGCGTATACAGTATACAAAAAGGTTCCCGTAAACTCCACAGAAGCGCAACATTTTGTTACCTAATTCCTGGAAGATTTTTGAACTAANTCGTGGAAGATTTTGTGAAACTGTTTCTCTTTCAAAGTATATATATATTTGACTTCATTTCTGCAAGAGTGTTTAAAACACAAACAGATCGTTTATTTATAATAACTGTCTTGGTTCTCACTTACAATTGCGCACTACCACAGGAGGTTCACTAACTCGAAATCCAGGCACTGTCAAAGGGTTAACTCGTTAAACATTTGAACACAGCTTCATCATGACTTGGAACTAAAACGTGAATCCAGCGGACAAAAATGGTTGCTAGGGTAATGATATTCTGGGGCTTTAGAAAAAATGAAATCCTGTTTTTGCCTCGTAAATTCAAACAAAACGAAACGTTTTCAGCAGCTGCCTTGTCAAGCATTGAACCGCACTGAACTAAATACTAAGCAAGTCAATACAATTTCAGATTAAGTAAAACAGAATAATTTATGAAATTCGCCAAAGACTCCGGGTGCCGAACCTAAACGTTTTACAAACAACTACGCCCTTGCTGCAACAAATTTACTCTTGTTCGGTTTCACATTTGAAAACGCCTAATGCCGCACCAACATGTTACTCGAAAAACGCAAAACAAAATCTCTACCTATTTGAGTTGGGCTAATTTTGTTCCCTAGCAAGTTNATCNGTAAATGGAACAGAGGAGATGTTTAAAACTATTTTTGGAATTGCAATGTTCTCCAAGCATAGATTGAAAAAATTGAAAAACTCCCGTCCGTGCTTCTGCAACGGTTTTACTGTGAAAACTTTCTTTTTTAAAGTGTGCAAAAGCCGAAAGTACCAGCAATAACAAGAAGAAGATACTTGCCAAATATTGATGATTTTCAAACAATATTAAGTTTTGTCCTAGGTGTGGGTATGCACAGGTTTCAGGTTGTCAAAACACTTCCAGTAAGCACCATATCTTGATTTTCATACAGTTACTTTCGGTTTCACTGCGCAGAGCTTCAGGAACGTTTTGTGACGTCACTGACCCGCGGGGGCTGAGACTTGTAGAAACTTAATAACTTTACAGTGGTTTTTTTCGATATCTCAATGCCTAATCTAGTTAACACATCGCATACTTTCCTAAAATCGTTCAGGGCTGCTTGCCGTTAACATTTCTGAGATAATAAATGGCTAACTGCCCAATGTGTACAAACTATAGAGTATGGCAACTAAGTTCGTTGGAGGCAGGTTTGGATTCAGATCAGAGAGAATTTTTATTCAGAGTTTCATTCGAAGAGAGCGACACATTCCGTAAAACCAAGTTCATAAACGAGCCAAAGCAATATTTGAAACGTAGCCAGTTCTTAAACGAGGACGATCCTGAAAACACAAAACATATACCGTACCTAAACATTGTTTCGGCTTCAACCTCAGCAAACCAGACTGTAAGGTTAGGAGAGAAGTTCTCGCCAGTCAGTTCTACCATAGCCATCTCACCCCCTCCATTGATCTGAAAAAGTAACGTTTGCACACTTTTCCAACTACGGTTTTTGTTCTCATTTCTTCGAAATGAATACTCCTTTGTTGAAAGGAGAACTGATGCAGATTTAGTGCGCTGTCACATAAAATTTGATTTTGTCCCTCTAGTTAAATGAAGGAATCTGTTCTCTTTTTTCTCTCCTTTAAGGTGAATCTGAATATGGAAAGATTATGACGTCTTTGACGTAACCAGTGGTTCCACAAACATGCTGGTTGATTTTATTGTCAATATAATTATCGGTTATGTTTTTGCATGAGAAACGATTTTACNGTAAACAGCTGACACAGAAGACACCCGTAAAAACTACTAGAANTGTTTGTTAAANCGACTAAACTTTAACGGTTCTTTTTATCCAAAAATTAAGATGGTGTTACCATGGTCNTTCTACCATTCCTTTGCAGTAACACCACCGCAGCCTTGAACAGACCAACTGTTTCGTAACGTGGGCGACCTGTTATTGCCGTTTACACACCAAGATTCTCTCAAGATGCTTTTTTAAGTTAACCCTGCTCCCAGTATTTTATTTGCACCAAAGAGTTGAAAAAACGATTAACAGCTGCAATTGTTTCCATTTTTGTTGATAAATCACCAAACAGTTTTATTGTCTCTAATTAAAGAATATCCATCATTTTTATTGTCTCTACTTGAAGAACATCCATCCACACATGGAGGAAATCCAACCTTTACTTAAAATGCAAAATGGTCTCATTTTCGTTCTGGTGCACTGGAACCGGAACCTTGTCAGTTCTTAATATCGCCAATTCTTCCAATTGATTCACGCGGAATTAATGAGTATAAAACGGAATTTGCTTCCAACTGTTAATGTAATAGTTTTTTGGAACGTTGCATCCGGCGGTTTTTAACAGAAAGCGCAGTGCCAAACAACAATTTGTTTCACCCTCTCCCCCTCGCGAAGATCTTTCACTACATCTTCCCCGTTTGGTGTGAAACACAGCACGGTGCACAACTTGAAATCACCTTGTTTCTAAACACCCTGAAGCTTGAAGCTAGTTTTCTAAGCTTCACCCAACGCCGCTTTCAGGCTCACATGCTCCTGCTTTGCCTTCTGCAGTGGGCAAAAGCAGCACAATTTGAGAAACATCATAGAGCATCGATCCTAACGAAGCTCGTTAGTCTGCTGCAGGCATGGGTAGATGGAACAATTCATCGGTTCGATTTTCACCACGCGGAGATTATTGGTAGTGAGAGTTGGCGGCGACTGTAGATTATTATATCCCTGTTGATTTAGAAGCACAGGTCGAGGTTTGATGCAAACATCCCCCATGATGCCTCAATGCATTCTTAACGTGTAATGCGTGACGGGCACTGCCACGTAATCCGCTTCGCGCAACTACGTCACTGCGGTCACAGTTTCTCATGTTTTTCTTTCACATTTTGTTCGGAGGTCTTCTCCCTTTTGCGGCCTGCGCTTGCAGCCAGCTTACTGCAGCTTATTTCTCCCTCACCGGTAATGTGAACAGCATTTAGTGAAATGTCAGCATTATCAAATTATTAGGCCGTTTCGCACTTCCATTTTGTTTATCATTTGAAACCGGGTTGAAGATCTTGCAGTTTCACATGCATTAGAGCCACAAAAAACTCGAATTAAGTCTGCAAACAAATTAAAGCAGGCAAGGGGCAATATTTTTCTTTTCATGATATACTTTTTCTGGACAGAGCGGAACGCGTGTCTTTCAGGAGTAGAATAAAATGTTTTGATGATCCAACCCCTTAGAATCATCTGTTAGTTTTGAAAATAAAAAATGGGAGCACGGCTACAATTAATAGTAACTTAAAAACTCCAGGATGTCAGCTCTATGCCCCCAATGGCCTTTGACCGATTTTCACAAACAGGACGACAACGGCAGCTCTTCTCGTTTTGTATGCAAAGGTTTATTTTCACATTTTGTCTTAGAGCTCACTAGTTACACAACTAAGGTCATTATTGCTTGACATGTTGGCAATGGCTTTAACGCCAAACGAACCGACTGTGCCTCGCTCACCTGAACAAATATGGAGTACAAATTAAAACGAAAAACAAACTAAATTCTACGCTCGTTGTTTGATCAAACGCCAGCTCTGCGCATTTTGCACCGAGAGCGAAAAATGATTTTACCTCCAGATTTCGCACGACCGGCACAGGAGTGACTGGCACGTTGTTGACAAGATTGAAAGCGCTGTCGCTCCAGCAATACTCCGCCTTTTCCGTAGAAATGATCGTCCAGCAAGCTCCGTCGTTCAGGCAATCCATGTTTGGATTCTTAGGGTTCGGAGTGGCCTGGAAAAAAAACAAAGTCCCGAACATCAGACCACCGCTTTCAAATAGGCGTAGTCAGGGAGTAGGGATCATGCCCCCTCCAAATTTTTAACATCTCAAGTCCTTTTGTGCTTTGAGAAGCGGTGTCCCAAGAAAAATGCTGTTCCTCTGCTAACGTCAAAAATTTTGGCCCCCAAAACACTTTTTGGCTGACTACGCTACCGCATTCTTCATAGTTTGAACCGCGCCGTCATCCGTGCGTGACACTGGAAAATTGTAACCGAACCGTCTGTCACCGTCACGAGCAATTTGTTCGCAATCGTGCGCCTATTGTTGCAATAAGATGCCACGATTTTGCTTCGACTCGAACGTTCGTGGCACGCTGTCCTCAATTAGAGCAGACAAACATTCACAACCCTTCGTATCAGCTTGCCGTAACGTCACCGACGCAAAATAAATATTTTGCTTGGGACAAAACCATCCACTCGACAACCAGCCACGTTGGCAGCTCGTTAGAAAAGAAGCTGAAAAGCAACGTTGATGAACGAATGCGCAGTGCAGGGGTAATGTTTTTCTCCGAGTTCGCAAGGGGTTATCACTAAGTGCTTTGCTAGTGCAAAGTCATGCATTGTCGCGAATCGGTTATTTTGAAATAGTTCTTAACCGTGTCATCGTCGCCGAAACGTGCAAACGTTTCATGTCCCGCAAAAATGTTGAGAATGTTGACAACCTCGCTGAAAGAAACGTCACAAGCCACTTCGACCAATCCCCTGTTAGCTTTTACTCATCCTGGTGCTTTTCAGGTGAGGTACGTCAAGCACCTGGCTGCGAAAAATTATTTTTGCCTTAGAAACTACATCACTTAGAAACTGCATCACTTAGCAGTTGCATCACTTAGCAAATGCATAACTCAGCCACTGTACCCTATGCGCGAGATTTATTTGAAAAACCTTCATACAATGTCAGAAAAGTGAATTCAAAATTTCACTGATATAAAGTTGTAGCTTGAATAAAGACATAAACTACTTNTCGCCCCAAAAGTATACAAATTTACTTTTCATTAAATAGTCACCTGATAAACAACTATTTGCTCCTTAAAAAGACAAAGATACTGACGGTCGGTGTCCTTGAGATAAAGAGCACACTTGTGCAATTGCGAAACTGGTTCGTCACTGTTGATCAAGGCGTTCTTTTTGTCCACCTTCCTAATGATCTGCAAGAAAAGAATAAGTTTTCTTTGCGGTCCTGATTTGCTGTTAACCCTTCAGCCTTTTCTTTGCTAAATGCTTTTAGCATTTGCTTTGTTTTTTCTTCACTTTTCGATTTTTCACTNCACAGTGAAGGTTTGTGACAGACATAAGTTGTTGAAACATGTACTGAGTTCGGATTTATTGTTACGAACGCTCTCCTAACGGAATCCAGGTAGCAACACTTCCCAGTTAAAGTACGTAAAAAGCGTCTTTCAAATAATAGGGCAGAAATTTCTGAGAACAAGATGTGAAGAAACCACAAGGGACGAGGCTCGAATTGAAACTATGGAATAAAACGCAGGACAAACCAATCTTGGCAGCGCGTATCTCGTAACTGTGCAGACAAGCTTTATGGTGGTCCCGTAGTGGACAAAACCGTCTTGCACTTCGAAGTCTTCTGCTTCCGGATGATTACTGTCCACTGAAAGTGATCAAACAGAAAAAAATTCACTTTTTTCAGTGAAAACATACGCACAGTGTGCAGTGGCAAACAGCAGTCAATCTAAACTTGACCAAAACTTGAGGGCGTTCACTGCGGACCAGAACATACTGAAATGATTAACTGGAGCCACAAAGGAGGAATTGATCTGAAGTATTTGGACGACGTGTGGACAAACGCAATGACTTAGATGACATCCGGTTTTTAACGGCGATTGTTACCATAAACGTAAACAGATCTTGCTATTAGGGTGTTTTGAAATCATTGACAGAGCGCATTCACTCAACTCTTCTTAGGTATTGTTTAAATCTCACCCACGTTTTAATCTCACCCACGTTTAAAACTCACTCACGTTTAAATCTCACCCACGTTTAAATCTCACCCACGTAACGCATAGCATACACACGGCCCTTTAAAATGCCTGAAGAAAAGATGTCTTACGAAGATGGATAGCGAAAGCTCCCCAGCGGTGGGAACTAGCCTGGTAGCCATCTCGGTCGACGTGCAGATAACGGGTCGAGACGGTTTGTGATCGCAGTCGGTTGAAGAGCGCCACCGTGCTGCCAGACGGGATGCAAACTGAAAGAGAAAGGATTTCTGTGTGGACGAAAACAAAAGCAATGTTTCTCGTCGCCTGACGAATCCATTTCTTTGTAAACAGCTTTACTTTCGATGTATGTCATCAACTGTAACGTGAGCTTTCCTTTGAGATACGAAGTAGAGTAAGCCCATTCAGTTCAGATCTTCCAGTCAAAGCATGACAAAACTGAGCGGAGAACTTTCAGATGAAACGAAAACAAGCATGCCCAACAGAAAAAGACTTGGCATGTAAACAACACTAAGTAAGGATGAACCAGTTTTGATAATATCACGTTGATGAATGTTACTGCAGCACGAAAATTGGTTTTTATTACATCGGAACAAGAAGTAGCATGCGTAAGCAAGAACTTCGTTTATGCACATCGTTTCGCTTTCGTAAATCTATAATCAATTTGCATCTTTTTGCTCAATCCCGTGTGGGTGATGGTTTTAACCTCATGGATGTTCAGGTTTAGCTTTCGGTGGAACCTGTTTTTACTGTAGATATTTTCGTTCATATGGTAAGAGCTGTAATGCAAACTTCTCCTGAATGAAGAAAAGAAACCATCCGTTGAGACATCAGAAAAACAAAATTTTTTGTTTGGCAACTCAGCACTTGATTTCGTTAAAACATATACACAACCATTTCAGAAAAAACGCGCAACCCGTTTGCGTGAGCTGGACATTATTCAAAATGTCCTTACTTCTGCACAAAGGACAACCATGTTTTGGAGGCTTTTTCTATTTTTCCTTACCTATAATCATCTTAGCCCTCTGCAACTATCAAGGCACTTTCACTCTATTGCCTTGCAGACCTGGTCTGATTTCATCTACATTTTTGTCAGATCAAAGATGAAACGTCACCATGGTAATCAGGCTCGTAACCACGGGGGGTGGGGCATTCGGAGGTAGTAATCCCAAATGTTTTTTGTACCCCCAAAGTATGGTCTGCCCAGGAAAATTGATTTTAAACATATAATAAAAACAAAAATCTTGCTCCATTAAAAATATACTTTGCCCCACCAAACCATTGAACTTTTCTACGGACCTGAAGGAAATAACTGTGTATGCACGATCACAGAGTTTATCGCTGAGAGTATGTTGCATTTCAATAAAGACATCTGCTTAGAAAAGACGTTGACAGGGCAAAATCAATTTACGTTCGGCGTTTTTGACGCTTTGCTTCTTCTTGCTCGGCTTCGAGATGACCTTAATCCTTTGTGAACGGAAAAGACCGATTTCCGATCCGTCGCCGTAAAACATCTTCACGTGAATCTCAAAGTTCTTTCTTTTGTCTGAGTCGGGCGTGTGCAGGGTCTTGGCAGCGGCATACCTCTGCATAAAATAAGGCAGCTGCAGTCCCTTGCGGTTTTCCAGCATAGTACTGCGAAGTGTTTTCCCGAGGTGTGCATTCAACGCTGCAAAGAATCTAGATTGCACTGTTTTTTTACTGTGGTTGTCACTGTTATGATTTTCCATGCCACCTTCTGACAAAAGAGGGAGTTGCTCAAACACATCGCGTTTTTTCAAATTTCTTAAAAGTTTCACTAAATGAAACTGTCATTTCATTTAAAGTTTTCACTAAATGAAACACATCTTAACTGTCATTTACACTGAAATGTATTGTTTCACGAAAAAAAACGTTAATCTTCAGGTATTTATCAACAAATTTCAAATTCTTGGTGAAGACGACATTTGACCCTGATATGCAGCATGCGCTTAATAACAACCAATCGTCATATACCAATATTTTTCAACCTAATGCGTGTAAGACATTAACTGGAAACTTCACGAATCACAGAATGCTTTTTAAACGGAACAAAACTTTCTGTCGAAAGGCAAATATTATCTGCACTTACTGTATTTTTACCAAAGCTAGCAACCCTTCATTTACCGCTGTGGAAAACTTTGCACAATATATCAACTGATGATTCATGAAGGATTTTAAAAAATCGTAAACACGTTTCCTGTGCCTGTATTTTTGTAACACGTACCTTTTCCGGGGGATCCAAGTGAACTTGCTGAAGGTCGTTTTCTCCCCCGCCCACACCCATGAACAAACACACCTCCGAAGCGGCAATATTCGAATGGGCTGCGCCGGATGAAGCGGACGAGCAGGGGGAGGGAAGCGGCGAGGGCGCCGATGAAGCCACCTTCCTCCTCTGTTTTGTTTTCCAGCCAGAACCGAGCAAGTGAACACAGGGCGGTGGACAGAAAAACCTACGTGTGATCTCAAGATGATACACAAGCAGAAAAACAGTTTATCAAACAATAAAATCTAATTGTTGTTGTTTGAGAGACGAACCACGAAAAATATAAAAGATTAACAGTATCATAGGCTTTTCATAGTTTGCTTGCACATCACTTTGCCTAATAGCTTCAACACAAACGTTGCATTTTGTTTGCTGCTTTAAACTGATGCCATGGGATGAACCGTCAGTTTTTGGAAGTGCAGTGCAGGAATTTAGCTGCATGCTCAACTGAATCGAACCAGTGTGAGAGTAAGCGCCAAGTACTCAAGACCTGAATCGGAGGAGTTTGTCAACGGACATACGAATATGTTACACCTCATGATTTCTTCATTGTGAGTGACATGGAGCAAGTTCGTGAACTTACAAAGATGAGAATTTTCAAAAAGCAACTTGACGTTAGCCCCTAAGATAACGCACGGCGTTTGGCAATGTAAAGTAAGTCAGTCGCTGATCTCCTTACCTTTTCTCGCTTCCGTACGATTTCTGAGCGACCTTGGCGTGCAAAATGACCACTCGCATCACTTCGTATTTTCGCAGAAACCGCCGCACGATGTCGCACATGAGCTTTTTGTCCGGCATCTGTTTTGTGCGAGCGACTTGAAATTCTTGTGTGACTGAACTGCACTCACTGCTCCCGCCAACTGAAGCTGACCTGGGTGGGGGGGAATTGAAAAGTCTGAGAAACGTCGCGCGGAAGAGAACGCTTGTTGTTCAATTCAGTGAAAACTATATTGTATGAACAAATTTGTGTTGTTGATGTTTTCACATGGGATCGACAGGTCAAAATATCTCTCATTTCTTTACTTTTCTTTTTGCCGTGGCTATGCTGTTATGATACAGGTTAATTGGTGAAACAACTGGTTTATAACAAAGGAGTTATCGCAACTCCTGGCAGTTAATATAGAAAATTATTGAGAATTGGCCCTGATGGTTCAGGGTGAATAACAATCATTCATACTGTTTAATGAAGTATCAAAGGGACATGCGTCAATCAAGTCGTTTTTAATTAAGTTTTGAAAAACTTCATTGCAAGCTTCCACTAGTGAGAGGGACGTCTGCTTCCTCTAATTTTGAACGGAGTTTCGGCTAAGGTTGCTGTATGTCTGAATATTTCCAATGTTAGTGTATGCGCCAATTCTTGATACGTCTCTACAAATCGACTGTGGCACTGCCTTCCAAGAAATAACACACCACAAAGAAATGATTGAGGTTGTTTCCTACAGTACATTAAAACATAATTTAGATTAGAAGTCTTCTCTGAGCAGATAGCTCTACGATCAATCCTGTGCGGTTTTGCATTTTAAAATTACAGTCATTGGAAAAATGTAGGTAAGCAGAAGACGAAGTTTTCACCACGAAATTTCAAAATGTTAGCGAGATGTTTATACTCAAGAACCACTAATAAAAATTTTTTACGTCGCTTACCACTGATGTTTCATGAAAAAGAGCATCTCTAAAACTACCTGCCTGAAGTTTAAGATTCAGAAAGAATGAAATATGTTTGATTTACCGACTAGAAATGCAATTTCGCGATAAAACTTTCAGTAATTTTCAAGCACATAAACGACATAGAAATGTTGGTTTTCACTTTTCGTGCCTGTTAAATGCTGACCGTTCATATTAAGCATAGAAATTGAATATTTTAGAGATGCTATGTACGTCTAAAATGAAACTTATCAACCACAAGAAGTTGCTCAAAGATTAGACGCAGTTGAAAAGCATGTTGGTTTTTAAATTTGATTGGTATTTATTCTCTTTAAAATATACTTGACCAAACAAACGTCCCATATACTTTAAGAGACCGCATATGAAATCTCAGTCGACATACTGAAATCAACTGCACAATAAATGAATGCAAAGCAGATTTAGCTCACACATTAAAAACTAATAATGACCTGATTAGTTGTTCATTCGTATCTGTTTGAACCACAGAAAGAGGCGTAGGAGCGCTGGTGTTTTTGAAGCTTGAGACTTCATCGAGATTTTCACTTCTCTTATTGTGACGTTTTGCTTCTGGTAGTTTTCGTGGACCCACCTCCTCACTCTCTGACAACTTTCTTTTACGGTTATTTCTGGCAATGGAGTTCCCGTCACATGCTGAAGCGGTGCCCAATGCGTTGTTTAGTTGGTTTTCGACTGTTGTTGGGGCGCTTGAAGAGTTCACTTCTTGATTATAGCAATTACCTGGCAACCCTCCCCCAGTCACCACTTCTCCAGTAACGTCAGCATGTGCGTAAGCTTGTTGCAGGCTCTGCAATGGCTCCAAAGCCCACCCGCACGCTTCTGCATTCACCGGAAAGTAACCAATTTTTGGCATGCTGCTGATCCCACTGCCAGTGCTCACGGTCGCAAGCAGCTTGTCAATGGCCAGATCACTGCTGTCCACAGCGATGCTGCTTCGCAAAGGATCGACTTCCGTTCGCTTAGACCCAGTCCTGCTCTCAGAAAAAATGTCCGCCTGATTAGCTACGCCGATAAAAGCGTCCCTTGTCAAGTATCCCCCATTGGATGCTGGGCAGATCGGGCCAGACTGGTCCACGTCACAAAACACCTGATTGCTTTTATTGAAAGCGTTGGTGAATTCGTTGGGTTCGAGATCTAAGCCAGCGTTTTTAGTGGCCAGAGCAAGAACGTCGTCGAGTGAATCGCCGTGAATGTTCGTCAGCAGCGGTTCAGAGGTAAACGCCGATTCGTGAGGGGGACATTCGCTCGACGCGGACAGGACGAAATTCTGCGAACATGAAACAAAGCAAATTTTACGCATTCCATGAAAACTATTTAACTTGGTTCCCGTCAATGGCGTTAGTATAAGCTGGGTACAGTTGTACATTTCGCACCAGCAGGAAAGGCACTGGAAGCAACTTTTCAGTGAGTTGAGAAAGCAGAAGAGTAAATGTTTTTATGTTGTCGATACACAAAAGCTTTTTGTTTGCACCTCAGCACTGCCACATGGCAACGTCATTTCTGCAATGCAAAGTATTTGGCCGATTTCCGTGCGTCAGCACTGTGTTTGTATCCCGACGTATGTACGACAACGTCACAAATAAAAGAGAAAAATTACGTAGTGTTGACGACGACAATCCTGTGTTTTCGTGCGTAGTACAAAAATGACGTGGTCACCCAGTTGATGATAAGTTGCGAAAAATCAGGCGTACGACCATGCATTTTGGCCGCAGTATTTGATTGCTTCGATTGTTGAGATAAAAACGTGTTGTTTAGGATTACGAGCTACTGCTGCATCCCTCTTTTGGAACAAACAATGTAAAATACTTATTGCAAGTCAAAGCGAACAACTTACTTGGCCCAGCTGTGTTGAGTTTAGGTTTTCCGAAGCCCTAACTTGAAGCTCCTTGTCCACATCATTGGGAACAGGAAAGTCTGCAAATACGCGTTGATACATGTCCATGCTTTAAACAGAAGCTCAGACTTTAAGATGGGAAAAATGTAAGACAGCGTATTCCGTTCTACAGAAGCACAAAAATGTCAAGTGGAACATTTCGTATTTGTAGCATATGTTCTGCCTTTTCATGCGTTGCAATGTGTTTAAGACAAGGAGGTGCTTTCAGAAGATTGCATTGTGCGATAGGGAGGGTTCAAACCGGAGGATATGTAGCGGGGGCTTTTAAAAATTGTTTAGGCCGCCGGCTTGCTACAATAAGCCTGGAGATCTACAACTGCAACGAAACTTTTGGAATTTCAAAGACTCCAGCCTAACATGTTTTCACCTGCTTCACATAATTTTTCCAGTACAAATTTTGTAGGAACGGCATGAAAACAATCAAAACGCTCACAATGAAAACATGCAAATGAGTTGCCAAGAGTGACCTTTCCAAAGTACAAATTCGCATTTCATGCGATTCGCAGCAAAATCAGAAATCGCCTTGAGAAACATATCTTTGTTTCTCCATCAAACCTTGAAAAAGCTTCATTTTGGGTGAAGTTGCCCCGTACTATTTTCTGAATAAAGTTTGTATTTTGCGTAGGAATGTTTTCTTTTTTTCTGCTTTTCACAAAGGGTACTCGGCCTTCCTTCTTGTTACACAAATATACAATCGAATCACTGCAATAAAATGGTTTCATCAAGTAATGCAAGAAACATCAAAAATTTTAATGCAAAAATCGTGAGTGGACGGATTTTCCTACACAAAAACCCAAATGACTAAACCTTGTGAATGCGTAAGTATGTGAAAATAACCCTAATTATTTAGGTCAACCAAATTCATCTTAACTCGTTCTCCATTATGTGAACTGCCCATTGCTGCGGTTTCATTAAAGCATCAACGTGTTAGTGAATTTTTACGTCAACAAATAAACAGCACTGCCACTCAAAATCAAAAACCGATGCAGCTTTTCCTTACAATTTGCCATACGGCAAGTGGGTCTCACGGTGTTGCATTCCACTAAGGGCCTTTTTGTGTCTTTTCAATTAATCCAATGAATCAAGACGTCGTTGTACACTTAGTGAACATACAGCATGTGCACCCTGCAAAACAACTTTGTGCTTGTCTTGCAAACCAAACGTTCTTGAAAATACCTAATCCGCTCCCGTTGGTACCGGTGCTCCCTGATATATTGTCATATGCTTCTCTTCAACCTGTTCACACGTGCATTTTTGAGCTTCAGGACAATGGACTCCAACTCTTTTTACACGCATCCCCAATGATTCTTTAACTTCGACTATATGCTGCTTCGGCTGTTTACTAGCGTAAGAATTCTAACGTACCGATGCCTTGGAAAGCATACACTTTTTGCAGTACTTAACTTGCTTTTAAAGNCGTAGGTACAAAATCTTGCAATGAAGCTATCACCGAAATATTAGTGTGCGACGAAAACCTGACTGTACCCTGCNCAGCAAANCTGATCATCTTCAGATTTTGCAAAAATATTGGAACGTTTGGTTATGTCAAAATATGTTTATTAATGATTCTATCCAAAGACCCTTGCATGTTTCTCAAAATCTATGCTGCTAGAAACAAAATATTTTTAACTACTGTACAATCCTCAAGATGATTTAAACTCTAATTTTTCTCGGCGCAATTCCTGTTAGTGTTAACTGGGTGATGTTATTTATCAGATAATGTTCATCGCTCACGGTTTCGTCTTTCTCCGAGAATGAGTTGGTCTGGCACAAACTGTGGAACTTAATTTGCGAAATATTTTGTCTGCCCCAGAAATAATTTGTTTAACGTTCTTTTTCCTATAATGCGGTGTGAAGCTCGTGTTCAAGACAAAAAATAAAGTCAATCGCATCCCAACGAAGTATTTTCATACCATCTGTCTTTATAAAAGTTGCATGTTTTTCAGTGAAACAGTAACGCAACGGATAGTTCTCTTTCTAATATCACTATAAGTTTAAGTTAACAAGAACCTCTTTGCGAAAATGCCGCATATGTTGAATAACAAAAAATTTAATCAGAAAGCCCACAAAACATGGAATACAAACGGCACCACTTAATGAAGTTTTATCTGTGTTAGCAACTTAGCTTCTTATAAGCTTCCTCTGTTTTGCTGGCTATCCATAAATCGTATTTAGCTCCACACTTTGCTCCAACCCCGGAATTCGCACCCCGTATTTCGTTTATTGCTTTTAGCTTTGCTTTTGTAGTAGAAGTGATTTGCACATCAACCAATGTTCAACCAAAATGAGATCAGTTTTTTGGTTGATTGAATCCTAAAAATGTTTGCTTCTTTCACATCTTAGTTGCGAACTCTAAAACTCCGCCTGAACCACACTAAGCAGGAATAATTGTAAATTTAACAGTTAGACTTTTGTAACTCTTAACCGACCATACAGTCTCAGTGGCAGTTGATAAATCTTACTCAGATTGAAGTCTTTAAGTTGGCAACGTTAGATCTCGACGTTTTGGTCAAAGTACCTATGTTCCACAATTGCACAAAAGCGTAGCGCAGATTCATTTGACATAGCAGCAACGACGTATCCTAAAGCCCAGTTCCCTCTCTACGCGAAGGATCGCCGAGCGCTTTGTCTTCGCCGCGGCAGGAAAACGCAGAAGTATATATATATAGAGTCTAAATATTGTCACGTCACAATAACAATATTTACGTCAAAATAACAATATAAAAAGTGGCAAAAGGCGACAAACAAACGTACAATTATAACTCTAAAAAGTTTGCTTGGCAAACATGTCGGATGGACTGCCGCATTCGGCTCAACGCGTGTTTGTCTTGCGCAGACAGGTCGCAAGATAAATGTCGGGGAGTTTGCAAGAGTACAGTCTGCTGAATGTGCCTGAGGCTTTTAGTGAGTGGAAACAAACCTGTATTCCATCGAAGGCGATAAGAGTTTCAACTCTCAAAAACTTGATGCTGGCTGGTCCGTCAAACAAATTTACTTTGCGTGCTCAATCGAGAGATACTTGAGTCTTGTTAAAGACCTTCTTGCGAACTTTTGTGTAAGCAATATGATTGCAAGGATGAGTAAAAGTTACCGCAGGACATACAAGACGCCTGTCTTACTTCACGTTGAATTACGAATCCGTCGTCTTATTTATGTTTGTGACACAAGTTGACAACCATCAATTTGATACTTACGGTTTGCTTCGGGCAATATTGTTGTAATTCCGTTCTGTTTCCCTTTTTCGTGACTTCTGGCGGATTTACGTGTGATGTTGTTGTCATTGGCGTCTGCGACAAATATCGTGATTTGTCCGTTAGTAATCACCATTGAAAAAGCGGCAGAAGATGCTTTGGTTTTTGCGCTATTGTTGCACTGCCACTGCCTGTTGTGCCTTCGATGGTTTAAGCAGTTTTACAAATTTTACACCGAAATGTCAAGAAAAAGATGTGACGATTTCTTTTTGGGCCACAAACCGCCCATGCGAGAAGAACCTAAATCAAAAACTATGCAAACCAAAGAGAACGCTCGAAAATCTGTCCTGTAGTTCAGTCAACTAATTTCATGGAAACACAGGAATAAACAGGGACAAACTTGAATGCTCACTTTTTGCGCAAATGCTGTCAACTTGGCCGAGGTCAAAGTTGATGTCTGGTAGGAGTGCTGCATCCGGACGAGGCGTTTCTAATTTACGCAAGTTTCGATTGCTATCACAAGTGTCACTTCTGATGGTAATTCGATTTGTTTCATGACAGTCCACATCCGGTGACGGCAGGGCGCGAACCCACGCCATCGTCGGGTCCTCCTCTGCTGGCACGTCAAACATCGAGTAGCGCTGAAGCGGCGTGTGTGACGTCACCAAGTCGTGTTCCAGGTGTCCTCCGGGAAAGTGAAGAAGTGGGGTCGGCGGCGCCATCGGCGATAGATACAAGTCCGACATGGCGCCGGCCGGATTCTTTTCGTGAAATCTAGCTTTCTGGCCAGCGTGGAGTGGCAACTTGTCGAGAGGTTGGTCGTCGTCCGGCAGGCATATCCGACGGGCGAGTTTTCCAGCTGTAACTCTGTCGGCCGCACGCAGCAACTTAAGCAAAGTTAGAACTTTTCGACCACTGTCATTCCTAAAAAAAGAAAGGAAGCTAAGCAAGGACGAAAATACATCAGCAGATGCCTATGTTGACTAAAACAATCCAGCCACACCCTCCCACTGCTAAGCCGCCGCTTGGGTGCGCGATCGTTCGCAGCTGGCCAAATATGCATAGCTGCGCGTGGTCGGACATCAACGCGCGCATCTAGCGATAACTTACCTTCTTCAGGCGAGCTGTAGTTTGTGCGGCAAAGCGTTTTTGGATATGACTTAAACGATTCTTTGTTGATATATAAGGGACAAAACGGAGTCCGTGTGTCACATTTGCGATTACGTTGTGGTAAGTGAAACTTCGCACTTTTCACTATCGACTTTTTACTGGCTTGTAGCATTTAGATTCACGAGATATAAAAACTTACGAGCGCCTTGTTAAATTTAGTTTCATAAGATAAAAAAAATTAAAATTTCAGCTCAGATGTAGCATATTATTTGTAATTTTGATGAAACTGTAATTATAACCACAATTGTGTCTTTAACGTCAAGTGCTTGATAGTTAAATTTTCTTTGTGCTTGTTTTAGACATCTTGGTTTTTCTGTGAAATATATACTCTGTCAAAATCAACTTCAGTGTTTGTATCATGCGCTGTTCACTCACTTTATAATTAGTAATTACTTCCTTGTGACTGAATTAAACTGACCAACATTTCAAGCTAAAATTTCCACCAGAAAGTTGGATTTGTTTGTGTTAAAACTAAATGTGAAATGCTGGAGTATATGCGAATGGTGTGTTACGACCTGTGCATAAAAAAAGTTAAAATAAAAACATTTACATTCCAAACGTTTTTTTCAAAGATGTTCTAGAGCTCAAACTTATACAAATCTTCTACAAGCCAACAGTAGCAGGTAAAGTACGTCATAGGTTTAAGTACGCGCAAGGCTGTTAAAAAATATGCTGCACAATACAACATTTGACAATTGCATTTTGTTCTGGTGACAACGAAACTTTTGACTTCTTCTTGAGCGCAGGTGCGAATCCATGGAAGTGATTGGGGCGATCTATCCCCTAAAACCTGCGCAAGTAACTTCATTCACCATGATTTTATACAATTCTGAGAACAGCATTCGTGATGTGAGGACATTTTGCCGTCCATTGTTTTGTCACAGCAGTGTTGTGAAGTTTACTTCATCTTTCTTACAGTTGTGAACCCGTAATGAGACTTGACTACCAAATATAATTGAAATCGTCCCATCTCTAAACTTGCTTGCTGGATCCACCCTTGTTTGAGCGGGTATTTCAGGTAATTAAAACAGTTTGCAAAAAATAGTTTGCTGCAACTTGAGAAAATACAGATGGTTTTGTCACGGAAGCCACAAAATACCCAATTTTAATCGAATATAATTTCTAATCTCAGTGTTTCAAGCACCACCAGCAATTCCTTGAATACTTACCTCGTATTTAACGGCCTCGACCTACCCATGTCGACTTGAATAAAATGCTTCTCGGATCTTTTTTTGTAAACGCACTTTTTAAAATATTGAGCACTCAGCACTTTCATTGTTATGTTCAAATAGAAACCGCTAGTGAAGTCATGATTTTGGTTTAGTGTGTTAGCTCTGTGGATGATGATGCCAGTTTCTGCAGGTGGTTGCACTTGCCAACCTCACAGCGGCAGCAAACATTTAAGCGTGATGCAAGGATCCGCGCTTCAGTGTTTTTTCGTAATGACAAAAAAACAGGTTCTGTGATTTTGCTACAAACAGATAAGCATTAATAACTTGAACTGAACCGATTGTTAAAAATCAATCTTTTCCGAATAGTTGCTTCATGAAAATTTTGTGTTGTTTCCGTAAATTGGTTCAACTTTCCTCTCAGCCATCTAGCCTTTTTTCACTCAAAACATCATCCTAAAAATCTAACAAAGTGTAATTTACAATATGCAGAATTGTGTGATTTATCAATTTTTGATGAAAACTATAATGCAACCAATACTGAGGCATTTCAGACCTCAAACGAAACGATAACTTATTCAAAGAGAACAGCTGTAAAGTGTACCGCCAATTAGAAGCTGAAGTAACTACTGATCCTGTGTGTCGTAGTGGCATGCCAAAAATATTTTAATTTGATAACTAATTGTCTTTCAATCCATTTGGAATGTCACGAGCGATCTTCAACGCCGAGCTCGGCCTGCCTGGTCACGCGCGTGGATTCGCAGAGAATGAGACAGTTCGCAGTGCATGCTACATCATTGTCAGGTCCATGGCCGGGTCGCGCGTGAACTTCCCTTGCACTCATCCACTTACGCCGAGCACGAAGCACGATAGGCCCCTAGCACCTTTTGCAAGCCCTCTGCATGAAGCTGCCGGGAATCGAACCAGGCCTGGCAGCTTCAGCCGCATATGCTCAACCCGCTGTATCACTTTGCCCAGGGGTTCCCAATCTAGGGTACATGTACACCCTGGGGTGCACGTACCTCTGGGGATACATTTACATATCTGAAGGGGTACATTTAAGGTTAGCAATAGAAGGGCAAAATTTTTATGTTATTTATTTCCAAATACTTAAATATAAATTGGTGAATATTATTCTAAAAAGTCATTATATTTTTATTGCTAAATATGTTAACTTTCAGCCAACCACTCGAGTCTACCTTTACAGTTCCATTACAAATTCAGTTGATTTTTGTTATTTTATTGAACGTTTCTTTCATAAGAAAAATTTAGGTGTACATGCTAGTCTGTCGAAATGCTGAAGGAGTGCATGGTCAAAGAAAAGTTGGGAACCCCTGACTTAGCCAATCCAAATTATAAAAAGTGTTCATCAAACTTGAACACTCAGCACCTCCTTTGTTAGATAAATACATGATGCAAACAACATGTCGAGATGAGAAGCCTTGTCGAAGTTTTATCAAACGCTCAGTGAACCACAGAAAGGTTCAAGAAATCAAGAAACGCCCCTATGTGGGTTTAGTCCTTGTTCCCTATCCCTTCTATGTGTTCCTTTGTTCTTTGCGAAGTGTGGAAAAGCTAATACAAAACACTCTTTGCAAACGAACACCAAATGCACTGGATTCTGTTTAACCTTCAAACAACCTATTCGTACTATTCCAGATTAATGAGAAGTCTGCTTCTCAACCGAGCTTTCACACTGTCTAGCACGAATCCTATTCAAGCTCAAAATCTAAAATCGTCTTGTGACCTACATTCTCTTCTTTGCCAACACCTTAGTTTTGCTGCTTTATGCCAAAATTTGTTTTTCTGGTTTCATAAAAATAAACAGACAAAAACTGATAATAGCAAAATCGCCATTATTCCTTTTCATTAAGGCATAAACAAGGCCTTTGCCATCTCACACTAATAGCTCCGGACAACATGTGGATGTGCGTCGTGTACGTTCCAACTGATTAACTATGTCATTTTCTGTCAGGACACGAACAACAGCAACAACAATTGAACGGTGCTTACGGAAAGTTCATTCTAGAATTGACTCACGATTCGAGGCCAAAAACGTCTTGAGTTTCACGAATGTTTTTGTAAGGCACGCGCCAGACAAGCTTCAGGTTGAGACAATGGGTCAACGTCTGATTGTCTTAACAGAATCCGATCCGTTTAAGTTAAGATGGGTAAGCTTGATACCACATGTAAGTAATAAGAGCAGGGATAACAGCCATAACATGGTTGCTTTACAGCAAAACAACATCCTTTCCCGCTTGCAACTGATCATCGAATGAATGCATATTCATTTTCAAGAGCACTGTGGCCACAAAAGTACGGAAAACAAAAAAATTGAATGAGATAAGGATCATAAATAAATCAAGATTTTGGAGCAATGTTTGTGAAGCGAACTTCCTGCATCAAATTGCAATGAGGAATACGCGCATGATAAAAAAGTCACTTCGGCAATATGTTGCGGAATGTGCGCGTGATATATTTCATCAACGTCAATCTTTCAGCGGCGGACAGGCTGCAAAATTGGCTGCACAATTAAAAACTTTAGCATTGTTTTCCATGCCTGCACGCAAATAAATACCAAGTAAGATCGTGACGCTCAAACCATTTTTTGCTAAAGCAGTAGTTTTCCACCTTTTTGGAACCGCGACCCATTATAGCAACCCACTTTAACCAAACGAACCCACATCTCGCGACCCCAGGTTGCAATCAATGTGCTAAATGGATGATAGCTCGTTCTGACGTCGAAATTTTTCTGGTCAGGCGCCTGACGCAAAACCCTTTTTCCAAATCCTGGCCATAGACACAGCACCACTTTTCATGTGTCAGGAGCTGCAAGCATAAGATCACTGAATCTAATCCACGCAGACCCACAATGTGACGAACCCCCACTCAGGCTCGCCGCTGCTTGAGACACTAAATAACAGATTGGGGATTTCGAAAGTGACTCTGCAAAATTGATTGCCGTCCCTTTAGCGTTACTTTCAACAGCACATAACGGCAATTGCAACCAAGCCCTGACACACAGAAGGATGCATGTAGGCCTGAAGCAAGGTGACGAGAACCTGCTGGTAGCAAGGAGACGGAAAACAGCGTTGATAACTCGCTGACAGAAAAATAGCTGATCCCTAGCAAAAGCAAGGGAGGCGGTAAATACCCGTGTTGAACATGACCGGTTTCCGGATTGCGATCCAACCGGATTCTGCAATTCAGATCCTGATCCGGATCGGACTGCATTTCAAAAAAAATGTACCGGATCAATTATGGTTATCCAAACTGTGTTGATCACTGCAATCAAATGTTCCATCAAAAGCATTTTCCAGATATAAACCGGATTGGATCAAATATTTGGACAATACTACCGGATTCGTATCGGACTGGATTACACAATGAAAACATTGGACTGAATTAGAATTGCAAAAATATCCGATCCGTTAACACTAGTAGATACACGCAAAACTATGCAAGCGGGATCACAGTCAAATGCGTTGATTCCTGTATATACGAACTTTTCCATAAAATTAGGCTGCGCTCATCTGCAGAAAATGGTAAACCCGGCTTGGTAAGCGTTTTCGCAAACATTTTTTAATATAATCAATGCTGATTCTCGGGTAGACATAAGATCCTTAACTCTCAAAGTTTTTTTCTGACGTCCACAAAGCTTAGTTTACTATTTAGATCCTCCCAATATCCATAAAAATTCCTTCGAAATTTAAAACGCACACTCAGGCTTTAAAAAACAGGAACTCCGTATTGACTTCATATCAAGAATCCTTTCGTATGGCTTCCCAACACGCTTCTACTGACGCGTGGATTTATACGCAGCGGAGCGTTGCGAGTTGTGTCCCTAACGTCAGGTGCAGCGCTAACGTCATAACTCACAGTTACATCATCCGTTATGACGTTGCAAGCCATGCGCAAAATAGTTTCGTCAGCAGCCTACACTTGTTCTGAAAGAACAACCGAAAGACGCTCAGCCTTGTACTCAGGTTTTAATGTTTTGAGAGGCAAAATACGTTGTAGGGATGTAAGATTTCTGTTTTTATTGAATGTTTAAAACAAATTTTGCTCTGCACAACAAAATTTGGGGGCACAAAAAGTTTGGGGATTATTGCTCCCGAACGACCCCCGTGGCTACAGGCCTGCAGACGCACAAACGAAAAACGACTGTTGGCATCCTGTTTGTCCCAAGCAGCTTCCAACTTCAGCTGATGACTCATCGGCAGCTTCTCCAGCAGGTGCTGCGTCCCTTAGCAGAACGATCGTTTCGCTTCTAGATGGAAAGAGAACATGTGTATACAGTGGAGTCCTTCGCACGAGTTTAACGTCCTCAGGCACGGGAACGTATTTCGAGGAACATCCGTGGCGCTTCAAAAATACTAGAAATGGTGAACTCAACCAAACAGGAACAGAGATACCAAACGTTGAGCTACGCGTAATGTTAAAAAACGCTCGCGTGTAGTTTTATTGGTGGCACCAGAACCAGGGAACGTACAGACTGCATCGGCTGAAATAGTTTGCCACTAGTCGATGTCCAGGTTACTTGCCCTCAGTGCAAGCTTTACAGCTGAACACACGATGGCGTAATAGCGTTCACTCTCGCCGATGCGAGGTACATTCATTGCATTGTACGCAGGCGTTCGGTCCCAACTGACGCCACACTCATGCGAAAACGTAATCACTTCTTACGAAACAAGGGCAAACCCCCTGTCTGAGTGAAAACAAACCGGCATGCCAAATAATACGAACAATTACGATAAACCTCATTTTTGTAAAGATTAATTTTTTGTAAAAATTATGTTTAACCTCACTACACACGCGGCAATTCCAGACAGTTTTTAGAACGACGTTCATGGAATTGGGCAAGTTATCCTTGCGGACAAAGTGGTGCAAGCGAGTCACAACAGGGTGGCCCGGAGCGTCGTGAACTTCATAAAGCTTGTTTTCAAGTAAACCTGTGCAATACACGCCAGTCGAAGCAATAGGGCAGGTTCATTTGTTCGAGAAGATAAATTATTGCAAACTCAAATTCACTTACTGTAACCGCATGCGCTAAGGCTTCACTTTGTTATTTATCATTTTCGCCTAAGCGCTTAACACTGTACATAAAAACAACCGATAAACATTCCGACGACTCTGAAATTTCTGATGCGGAGTTGGAATTGGCATTTCTAGTATCACTTTGATTCGGCAGGGGTCCGGTTTTAGGGTATTATCCGAAATGCTGAATCCTAGTAAATTTTAAGAAATTTTTCGCCAACTTGCACTTAGCGTCGTTGAAGGTAAATTTACTATCTTTTTCTGCTTTAAGAAGCCCATTGAGATTCTGGTCATGCTCTTCTCGAGGCCTACCGCACACAGTGATTCTTCGAAATCCGCATAGATGGCTTTAAAGCCGTGCTTATTGATATGTCATTAACCACACGTTGACAGCATGGAACGGTATTTATCAAACCGCAAAGTACTCCTTTGAATTGATAAAGCTGCCCGTTATCTTTGAACGTCGCTTTTCAGGGAGAAGATGTACTTGATGATAAACACTTCTGAAGTCCAAGCTTATTGAAAGCCATTTTATTGCCTGGCGGTATTCACAACATTCCACACATTTGGCAAGGGGCACGCTCCTAACAGAGTAAACTTACAACAGTTTTGCTGTAGTCGATGTAAAGTCTCTTTTCATGATTTTCNTTTTNACAATCGCAACATTTGCTCGCCAGATCGACAAATTCCTTCGATGACACCATCGCGAAGTATTCCAGAGATAATTATAAACTCCTGATCTATTTTTGAGTAATGTCGCGTCTTCGAAGCTACACGCTTGTAATCCGATGTGACGTGTTCGAGAAGTCGAACTGGCTTCACAACATTTGCTGGTTCTGACTTCTGAGGCTCAGCGGACATTAGGGACCACCAAACGTGAAGTTCACACTTTGATACTCATTGAGAAATCTTGTCCTGGAATCACGGCCCACTGAAGCTTGTCTGTTACTGTCAAATTTACGATGTCATAACAAGAAAGATTTTGCTGTTCTACCGATGCTCGGCACCACCCGTGTGTTTTAATAGAAGAAACGTCAATAGCGAATCCGATTTCCTCGCGATTTGTCAGTTACTGCGAGTTTGGCTTGGCTGCAGCAAGCTACAGTAAATCAACATGGTTGCATATTGCATCTGTATCAATTAAGTAAAGGGCTGATTTCCCGTTGACTGATTTCGAAACATTTGCTTTTTCGAACTTAGCTGAGATAAAAACGGTGCCTACGTAGGTGGATCACAGACAGCTGTCCCACGGCTTGTAGTATCTTAGGAAGGTCAGTTGTCCTCGGTCGATTAGGGCCGACCTTCTAACGTATTTGATCCCAAACTTTTACGAAACTAGCACCCCTTTCATAAAAATAAAGTGACCTTTGCACCCTCTTGTTTTAAAAAAGTGTAGAAATCACAAAAACAGTCCGATTTTGCCGTATTTTCATTTTTTAGGTTAAGACTCGCAATACATAGGACAGCTGACAATACAACAGAAAACAATCAGTCTTACTATTTACATTCCATACCTTACTGCTCATCAGAAACAAACTTAGTGGCGTTTTTTGCTGCTCTGAAATTATCCGCTCATATCCTGGCACACAATTACTAGGAGCCACGTGCAAATGGTTCGAGAGGTTCAAACGGCGGCGATACTTGTTTTTCAAATTAAAGTAGAGAGGAAAATCTGTATTCGACATTGTAGTGGGCACTAGAATAGATAGGAGCGTCATCTGAAATAGTTAGGCGGGTTAATGGTCTCATCTTTGAAAATCGCTTTTCGGACCCCCGAAAATCTTGTTTCGGACTCCCAGGGGTCCAGGACCCCCCGGTTAGGAACCGCTGTTCTAACGGCACACAGCTGAAAAACGGAAATGTTTTTCCACAATTAGGCTGCAACAACACGCTGACTTGGTAGGCATGTACATCTCTTACGAAATTTTTTGCCTCAAAGTGCACAATATTCTCTCATTTGTTGCTCGGTCCATGAATTCAGCTGAGCTTTTCGTCACGAGAGACACCACCTCGGAGCCAGGCAAGTGAGTCTTCGACGGCGGAGCTGCTTTGTGCCCGTGCGTCAAATTTCTTGTTATATTTTTCCGGGCGTAGTCGTTTCTTCCATCTTGATCTCATTGCTATCATCTTTCATCCACCTGCTAACATTATCAAAGAGAGAAAAAGGCTTAAACATGACAGCAATGGTTAACTGACAGAAGAGGTACCAAGTGGACAAGAGCTAACAACTACAAGCACCTTGCTTTAAGCACGACACAAAAGCAAATTGAAGGTGTGAGGTGTGAAGACCATGTAACCACTGTACACTTTGTGGTTACCGTGGAAAACACATCAAATCCATGGTCCCATGAACTTCACAAACAATGACAAAAATAAATATTTCCTGCTGAACCAAAAACTTACACTTGCTAACTACGGTATTTATGCAGCGACTTGTATGATATGCCATCAACAATATGATGGCCAAACAGTAAACTCATTTTCCACGGGATGGTCATCGTATCCAAGTAATTGGAACAAACCAGATATAAAGGATGATAGTGACCAATTTGTTTCATCACGACTTATTCAGTGTACCATGGCACCATAAATGAACCATGGGTGACCCAAAAAGATGTGTACCCATGAAAATTTCAATTGTGACTTTGATTAAAAAGCTATTTATTTCAAATTACAACCACACATTATTCAGT
>JGI24159J19872_10001422_pt1 | contig 26257 bp, 11 predicted proteins | sample Ectturendosymbi4_FD_19872 | JGI IMG/M metagenome (IMG submission 19872)
CTCCATCGAGGGTTACATTGCTATCGCTTTACTGTACAGGAGCGAAAAAATTTACGATTTTTGTTCGTAACCTGGTTTCTTTCAGCCGTTATTAATCGGAATAAAAAGAATAAAACGACCAAAATTTTTAGATTGGCATCTTTTCTTCAAAGATGCANATCTGTGCTCGTAGTCACAAAATTGAGAAAGACCGGGGAGTTTTTGAAAAGGAACTTCTGAAAAGTTACGTTTTGATTTAACTGGGCAAAAAGGCAATTAATATTGATTGCTATCCATGTGTGCCCATTAAATGAGAGTGATGTTCGTTTCTTGACTAAAATTGCATAAAAAATTCATAGAGTTCATAGAGTAATTAAATTATAAACAAGTAAAATGATGTCATTCCTTCAAAGCTTATTAAATCTGGTTCTAGCATCTACTGCACTTACCAAGTGGTTAGTTTTTCTATAACAATGCACTAAAACTACGAGATGCAGGTTGCCGTTTTTGTTGGTTTTCTTTCCCAAACTTTCATACGACAAAGTTAGAAATGTTGAAATTCAATTGTGACAACTCTCGCTAAAAGCAAGAAGGTCATCGGAAATGAAATAAACAAAGTACTGGCGCATTTGAATGTAAACGAAGCACGGATATATTTTATAGTGATTCAAATGCATTAATGAGGAAGTCACTGAGTCTTTCCGTAAAGTCTGTTGATTCTTTGCTTAACACAACTATCTTTGATTTATCACATTTGACCCATTTCATTTTTGAAGCCGTAAGCCCTGAAAAAAATGGCTTTGTAGATAGGCATACCATACGTCCCGTTTTAGCCGGGACAGTCCCGGTTTAAAGGCTTTGGCCCGGAGTCCCGGTCAGTCAACCAAAAGGTCCCGGTTTGGCATTCAGTCAGCCAATATGAATAGCATGTGGTCTGATAACAGAAGAATGCTGGAGCAGAATGTGAAAGCCCTTATCATCTGTAAAAGTCAATTAATACTGACATTTCCTGCTGTGATTTTTACATGAAAATAACATCGAACAAAGACTTCTTGAAGAAAATATTTTCTACAAAAAAGTATGATTGGGCGAATGTGTAAATTTACAAATGCTTGAACATTATTTTGTTTCTTAGTAAATGTACTATTTTAGTTTTTCTTGGTGTCTTAACTATATAATCCAATATACTACATACTCCAAGCAAGCTACTACCACATTTATCTGATAAGGCTCATTGTTCTGAAGCGTCCCGGTTTTCAATCACAAAAATATGGTATGCCTATTTATAGATTAATTTGATTGTTTCGGGTAAATGGCAGAATAAGGTACGAGAGTAAAGGTATGANAAAATAGTGTCATTTTGCTGAATTTGCTAAAACAAAAAGCCGATGCATTTATCACATACGGTAATATTTCAGATTCATTCATCTAACGTTTTACATACATCAGTGAAAATTGCGCATGCCAGCAAAGCTACTTTTAGATTTTTTTGTTTTTTTTACTAAGAAGTCATGACTCACTTCGAGGTGATGGCATTGATGATTTTGAGGCTTTCACTGAAGTAGAATTCTTCGGCTCAGCAAATATTTCCATGCTGTCTTGTTTGCCACGTCCGCTGCTAACGCAACCAGACTCGCTGTTCACGTCTATTCCGCCACCGCTGGTACCAGCAGCATTTGGTGACTGCGCGGCGTTTTCATCCGATTTCCAAGACAAAGTGTCGTCAATGAAGACTTCGCGGTTTGAAACAGGTTGAAACATATGCATGCCGCGCTCTAGTGAATCAATCGCAACATCATTGAAGGACGAGTCGCTGAGAGATTCTTCGGTCGAGGACACGGATGGTGGCGGTGATGTGACTTCGCCATTTCGGCCTACAGCGGCCACTTTTACCTCGTCAACATCTATCGCCTGGTTCGCGCGATAGCTGAGGTCCTCGGCCGAGACAGCAGCACGAGTGAGCTTGTTCTCGAAGACATTCTTTCCGTTTTGTATTTCCTATCAAAGCAAACACGGTTCTCAAAGTCATCCTGACACGTAGCAAAGTCATCCTGACGTGTAGCTTTACTTTTACCGCTGTTGATCTACAGTAAGCCCAAGACGTTTTGTTTGAATCACGATTGTGGAGCTAACTTTTTCCGTAACAGTCACAACACTGTGGATCATGGAACTAGCTTTTTTTTCTTGAACTTTTTAAGTCTCAGGAGATAACGTGAAATTAATATTTGGCATCACATTTAAAACGACTGAAAGTTGCGCAAGACTGGCAGCGTGGTAGCAGAAAATATCCAATCAGCAATTAATTGAATTCAGGGTGTATTGAGCGTTTGAAACAGCACTGAGCGTTCAAGTCAAATCAAAAGGGCGTGATCCATCGCAAAGTATAAACAATGAGATAAGGCGTCATCCGGAACTGGGTCGTTTAAGGTAGAGCATAGGGGAAACTATCAAAATGAAAAACCTGGGCTTTTAATAAAAGATTGTGCAACTCTCATAATCTGAAGGACTGACAAGGAAACCTCTTTCGAGAATTTCTCACTTTAAGCGAGCAACAATATTTGGTTTGGACATCGAAGCACAAAATGGCAAGATATGATAGAAATTTGCGGGGGACACTGCCCATTTGGCCCCCTGGCTACGCCTATGTCTCCAGGTTACGCAAATGTGAGTCTCCAGGCTAATATGTTTAAGAATAGGGGTCCCGGATTCGGAAAGGTTAAGAACCGTTGGTCTACAATACTTCTCTTTCGAGCAAGGGTTTTCTCCCGCGGCAATTCTAATACATCAACGTTGTGTTGAAATGAGCGAGCGTTAGTCGTCGATCGATTAACAGAATTAATTCTCCAGTCACTGTCTTGAAGCGCGTCGCGTTTTCGACCGCAAACAACCTGCTTTCGTTTTTTCCTTCCGCCTGCAGCGTCATCTGTTCCTCGCTGCAGCGACTCGGCATGATCGTCAGACAGGCTGCGACCACGAAATGGATACCTGAAAAGTTAAGTTTTTACATCTTTCTTCCATAATTAACCTTTTTCTGGCAGCACGTTTATCTAGGTTCTCGAACAATGCTCTTCCAAGTCCATAAAGTACAAGTGTAATAACTCATTGTCCTTATTTTAGCAGTGGATTAATAATTCAATCGGATTTTAACAATACAACCAAAACCTTTTTTCTTACCACACTTGCATGTAACAATGGACTGTTGGGCATTATGTTAGTCGTAATACATATTTTAGAAACACAGTGTAACCAGAAAAAACTTTGCTCGTAGCGCATTTGCTGTGTCGATAGAAATCAAAGCAGTTTCGACGTTCAGCGCCTTGCTTTCCTATTATGAAACAATTCATTTGAAATTGGTAGGCAGGGATTTGAAGTGTGTCACAGATTCAATGAATTCTCAGAAAAATACTTAACAGGTATTTCGAAAAAACAAGTTTCACTATGAGTGCTTCAATGCATGACACACTTTGCTTTAAAAACTTTGGAGTGATTCTGTTTGGGTGCTTTTGAAACAATTCATGCCACAAAACAGCTTTGCAGCATTCGCGGGACGAAAATCGGTCAATGCGTTCTTTACCAAGCAAGCTCCATCTCACCCGAGGTCATCAACTTGAACTGAAGGATGCATATGGTCGGAAGGAAAGAACATTTGTGGAGGAATCATGTAGGGGTAAGCGGGGAAGAAGTAAGGATGTCGCGGCATACTTGCAGTTCTGAAAAAAGCAAAATAAATTTCCTTTAGCAGTTCGATAAGCACTGCGTTAAAAGGATGTTTGTTCCGTTAACAGTCAACTTTACGCAAGCAGGCAATGAGCCAGGTGCTCAACTATTTGTTGTGCCCCGATATAAATTGGCACTTACCCCAACAGAGGGTAAACAAGCTTAAACAAGCAGGTGGAAGTGGCTTAATTAGATGCGTGGTCACAGTGTTTCACTGTGATAATCTCGCCACTGAAAACAAACAAACGAAAAGATTAAGCCCTTTGAATAAAACCACACAATATTTTCACTACTCTTCAGCGTTCATTGCATCAACATGACAGAAAGACTGTAATGACAAACAGTCGCACAAGGTTGGCTTAAAAAACGGGAATTGAATTGCTGTGGGTCATGCGTGCAGCGGCCAGCCCGGGAAATTCAATGTGGAAGTTATTTTTTGCGGTTTCCACAGTGATGATGTAAAACGAAGAAAACTTTTCAGCGTGACTTTGGGCGCGTAAAGGAATGTTTCATGAATTTCTAATGTTGATCCACTCTTTGCTAGTAGATGGAAAAAAACTCTTTGCTAGTAGATGGAACCTTCTTTAAGAAAGTCGAAACTAGGCTTCAAGAAGTTGCTCCGCAATTCAATTGAAAAATTAGAGACAATATTCATGCACGCGCCATCAAGATCAGCCAACAAACCTTTTTCGTTTGCTTCTCAAGATGCTTAACATTTTTCTTAAGAGATGTTAATTTTCTGTGCTCAGTGACACCTAACTGGCAGAGTTGCAGCTAAAAATGCCAAACCTCCACTTTGGTTATTTGTTATATTTTAAAAGGTTCTATTACAATTTTATGAGACGAATGTTAGACTTGCGGTGGGTGTGCCTAGCTCTAGATAATGTAAAGAAATTCCACTATTGCAAAGTGTTAACTTTATTTAGTAAGATGGCCTAACTTGAAAAAACGCAAGAGTTCATTGGGTTTTGGGTTGAGGAAAGGGTTTCTTAATATTAACGGAAAAGTCAAATGCCACATGGAAAGCATCCTTCGTTGCCACTGCCCTAACGATCATAATGCCAGGCTTAACTGCTGCAAACCGTGTCATCTAAAGCAAGAAGAACATCATGTTAGGACGAATATTAACAACCTTACCGCGAATCTCCGTAAAAGTTTCGTAACGTTCCATCTGTGCTCTGCTTGGGAACTGTGTGTAGCGCACCGTTGGGTCCTTGAAACAAAGTTTCTGAATTGGAAGCCTACATTAATGGAATCTAGCTTTAGTGCATTGCCAGCTTCTTGCAGAAACATGCACCTTTGCTTGAGATCAGAAAATACACAGTTCAAATAGTCTAAAATATGCTTTCTTTGAGATTTCATCACTGCATAATTTGCGAACAATTGTCAGAACAACAGGTAACTAAACATAGATCAGACGGCAGTTTATTCATACCAGCTCCAGAGTTTTTTGTTATCCTACATATATTTGGCAAATATAGCGATGGAGAGCTCCATATTTTGTAAAGTCGCCGGGTTTTCATAAAAAAATAATGAGATAACAAGCTTATGACTATTCATGAAGAGTTGCTTGGCTATACTATTTTCAGGATATTCAAAAAACCTTCAACAACAACCCCTGCATATCATGCCAAAATGAAATTCGCATTCGTCTCAGAGCAAGGTTTTGAGCACTTTGGCCTGTCATCAGGAAACATTGTAGTGTTAAATCAAATTTTATTTGAAATTCATCAGTTCTTGGTGTCTCATCAACGATTATCTCTTGATGTCTCGTGTGAAATAATCAACCAAAGCAAACGAACAGTCGAAAGGGGACCTAGTAATATGGCTATCTAGAGTAGATTTTGAATCCCTCTGAACTGCTATGTCTGCTCATCGTTTATGTAGCGACCAGGCGGATTTCAGAAGAATTACCTGAACGCAAGCCTTTAGTTCTATGGTAGTAACAAGGCAATGTTGCTCTTAATTTTTAAAATTTCATGTTTTGATGCCCCGTAATGAAAATACTCTAGTAAAAAAGTTTTCCTTTGATTGACCTACCTGTTGCATGTAGTGGCCTAATTGGGTATCCCATTCCATCGACAATTTCTCGTTGATCGGGTCCTCCTCCGTTGACCATGTCCGCTTGGGATGGAAAATATGGGCCGAAAGGAAAACTAAACACAAAACGCAACCACTGATTTAGCATAAGCATAAAATGAAACACTCCTAGGTTTGCCCGGGTAAAGCCTTACTGGCTCTTTTAGATGTCGCAACCACAACCCGGTGAAATTTGAACCACTAAGGTTAAAAGGCGGTGCATTCGAANACGATTCTTTCAAGAATACACTCAGTAGAGCTGCAGGCATTTTTCAAGCATTAACGACTTCNTGCAAATACGCGTAGGCAAATGGGACAAAATTGGATTCTTAGACTAACCATGACAAGATATAACTATCATGTGTGTGTTTGAGATAGACCTGAAATTGGATCGATGCAAACGCTGCGCTATATAGAGAAAATTACCGATTGCAAAAATAGTATTTGTTTACTTCATACCGGGGGTCAGCAACACGGTGCCCTGGGGACCAGGTATCCCGCAAGGACCACGTTGGTAGCCCGCGGGCCTGTTTTGAAAATAGCATTAAGATAATGAGTATCGTCACATAGATTAACATCATTAAAATGATAACATAATTAAAGGCAAATTGAACTAAATTTTTATTTCAGTAGTGAGTATCAAATTAGGAGCCCTTAGCGTTAATCGTTACCCAAGAAGTAGCTCTCAGTTTCACAAAGGTTGGTGACCCCTGCTTCATACTTTAAAAGAAAGCAAGTCCATTTTCGCCTAAATTTACATTCGTCTAGTTCTTGCTGTAGAAAAAGTATGCGTATTGCCTTCATAGCCGTTAAACAAGACAAGGTCATGTTCTAGCTCACCTGTAAGGATTGGACCACGCGGAATGGTTTTCAGAGGGTGGCCAGTAGTAGGCAGTGCCGTTCAACCATTCACCCACTTTTGCGTCTGTGACATTTGTTAGATCTGGTGCGCTGTGATAAGCTGCGCTTTGCTTCTCCAGGACCTGCGATCATGCATTAATTTTATTGAAATGTGACGAATCACTTTGGAATTTGAAAGTAAGAGATTCGATCGGAAAACGACATAATAACTTAGTGGTCGGCAACTTTCTGGAAGCAGCCGCTGAGGGTCCGTCAATTTTTGGATTCAGAAGCAAAGGAAAATGAATGCAATGTTGAATTTTTTAACCCCAGCAGTTCTACAATATTTATAATTACTGCATATCGCCAGTTTTCCAACTCCCAAAAACTGCAGTTGATCCGCAAATGAAATCCCGTAGCAAACAGCAGCGGAAATCAAACGATGCGATTTCGTCGAGTTACTTTAACTCATATTGTGTATTGGGATCACAGGAAATAATAATCTGTTTATTATTTCATTACTGTACCAAACTGTAACATTCCTTAAATTCCTGNAAATACTGAAATATCTATCCTTTTATTCAAAAAGTGCTTGTCGCATATTTATCTAATTAAATAATAAACTGAACATATTGTTTTTGCAATCAATCNGCATATGTACTGCCATGCGGTGAAATGGATTTAAATGGAAGGGCAAAGCAATACTATCCAGGACTAAGAGGTCTGGCACGAAACAAACAGTTTTCCTGTTTTGCAATGCCCTTATTCCCAAGATTTTAAGTTTGCTAACCAAGGAAAACATAACAACNTTGCCTGACAATTGCAAGAATTCTGTGAGAGCAAAGGAATAATTGTGACTGTCGGGAAAACACCAAGTAATCGNGGNTAGCGATGAACAACAACTGTGNTGTTGAATATACAGAAAAGTTATTGTTATTGTCCAGCTGAAAATTAATTGCACGAATATTTGCAATAATGGCCATTTGGGTCAGAAAGCAAAGTTACAAAAAATAAAAATGCAACGAGCTGAAAATTTCCAGACATGAAAAAATAGAGGGAAGTGTTTCCACTAACAAGTTTTCATCACCACAAAAGTATAAACGCGATTTCAAATTGACCTCCTCTATTGTTTGACAAGAAAATTGAATCTTTTAATCAAAAAGGACTTCATTGTTTAGAATCATCGCTGTTACTGAAATCTAACAAAATATACTTTCAAATTTTGTTTTTAACATAAAATAGCGTTTTACTCGCTACATTTCATCAACCTTGTCATTTTCTTATGTGCTTTGTAAGCACTGCTTATCACAAAAACCTAAACCTATATTTTAGCAATCACCATGTAAAGTATTTCAAGTACACACACAAAAATCTTTAAAGCTGGAANATACGTCATTACAAAAAAATTAAAGATCTACCTTGGTTTTCCTCTTTTTTGATTTTTTACCATGCTTATTTCNTGACTTGGATTTCCTATCTTTAGCGGAAGAACGATGCTTTGCTTTTCCAGAAGTGATTGGTTGTTCTTGAACTCCTGCATGANACAGCGGAACTTAAGTTTTCATTTCTTCTTGTTGAGAAAACGCACAACTACAAAAACTATGGAAATTTGCGGCAGTGAGAAAAATGAGGTTCAAGCGATAGCAAACAAAAGTTGTTTAGAACCTTTTGCTATTCGCGACTTGTTTAACGCATAAGCCAGAAGTGACAAGACTTTTGTTGCCGCAATCGTTGCATATTTATAAATATATAGTAAGCATTGGGACGTCATCGAGGTGTACACAATGGTGACGCGGTCAGTGTTTCCTCAAAGAAAAGTTTACACTGAGCAAATGTTTGTTTTAGTGAGCATGAATATTTTATGCTGAGTTAGCAGAGTTCTAAATCAGGGGTGTGCAAGCCTTGGCCCGGGAGCTGAAGTTTTGTGGCCTGATGAAAGATCCAGATTTTAAATAGATTGTGGCTCGCGGGCCAAAAACCAAAGAATATATTAAGAGAAAAATGGTTTGCTGTTTACTTTCCCTTATGTCCACACCAGTTCACCCGCACCTGGTATTCGCTTTATCCAGACCCGTTACTGCACAAGCAATCATTACGGTTGTATTGCCAAGTTTCCGTGGGTGGCCAGCGAGTTGTCTAACCCGCAGAGCTTGAACATGCCGTTGTGGCCCTGGGCCAATCTGGTTATGTGCATTTGGCCCGGCAGTGCTGCATGGTTGCATACCCCTGTTCTAAATGAATTACAAACCTTGTGAATTACCAGAATAAGTATAAAATCTTGTCAAACTACGAACAAAGTACACATTTAATTCAAATAGCTTCTAAAAGGGCTTTGCGATATGCTCATAAGCGTTCTGCTTCTGCACAAAATATGTTAACGAGTTTTTTCTTTTAAATTTGGAATGTTGTAAATGCTCGAGAATGGGATTTCACTGCGCAAATAGAATGGTGGTACTGCACATTTGCGAAGCTCCGCACCTAGGAGGGAACATTGATGGAGATCCAATTAGGGCTAGTCCTTGCAGTTTCCTGCAGGCCCCTCGTTTGCCCCCTGACGTTCTACACTGCTTTTGAAAATCATCTGTGTGAATATGTTGTTATGTTTTTAATGCATACACATTTGCTTATCGGGCAGAAATGTTGTTCCACGCGCACGCTCTACACTATGTCCAAATGACGTTCACGAAAATACAGTAGCTTTCGAAATAGTCTGAAAATATGTACAAGGCTTGAGCAGTTTCTCCCGTTTTTACGTCCTGGTAAGGCTGTGTTTACCCCCTGTTCATATTTTTGGTTGGCCCTCTCTCGGTCTCAAGTGGTTCCTGCGATAAAAGCTTTTCAAAATTTTGACGACTAATCTAGAAATCTATGTCCAGAGGAAAACGAGACTAAATTGCTCTGCTACCAGGTAAACGATCTAAAGCAGAGGATTCCGATCTTGACCAGACCTGGGCAATGTACGGCTCAAGGGCCACACTGGTCTCTTTGATTTGCTATTCGTGCCGTTGAGCAACCGACAAAATTTAGGCTGGTCAGGGGAGCGGCAATCACAAAATGAAACCTTAAAATTAGGAAAGGCTGGAGATGATGCGTAAAAATTGAGAGGCTTATGTTTTCAACCGANGGCATTTTTTGCTCGTCAATTTAGTTTCAGAGANAGATTACGGTATTGTTCTTCTATTGGCAATTGGCAAAATTGATTTTAAACATAGTTAAGGCGACGTTATTGTTATTTCGCCTCTCTAATACAGTCCAGGTTTTTCATACAGCACCTATGAAAACAATATCAGTTTACACGATATGCAGACAGCTCAATCGATACGTTTATCGACATACACGGTGACCATCCTTATTACGCAGCTCTGTTTACTATAGACGCAGTTAATCGTGGTAAATCCGCACTTTCTTACGTTGCTCTAATTGTATTTACGTGTTTGTCTCAAACGCAAGGTACATATCACATTAGTTCAAAAAACACAACTGTGCACAAAAGCTTATAAATAATGCTTCATATTCATTACAAATATAATTTGCACACCAAATAAGCAGTGCAAATGTTTTTTAACATGGGTCTTTGGAGTTATGGACAAATTGCAAAAAGAAGTAACTGCGGGTCGTGATCGCTGCTTTTAGTCAACTGGCTTGTAATGGACAACGGATTATTTGAACGTTCATCTGTTGCTTTACTGCGGTTTCCATCGAATTTTCTGAAACATCCCACGTGTTTTGCTTTGGTTGATTTAAGAAAAGTTATGTCATTTGTCTAAAACCTCTGCGTTACCGAAAGCAAAGTTGTGCAAAATTTCGATATATTAATGCTGACTTGAACGGCTTTCAAAAGATAAACGTCGACCTGCTGGTATTAGGTGAGCCCTACGTTTGTCCTTTATGCCATTGCAATTCCTTCGCACATTTCTTATGTTTAGCACAATGAGCTCATTGCCCGCCTAAGGACTCTGAGTCCAGTATCTTATGTTTTGATCAGTGAAAACTACTCCGAAATAATTTTATAGTCTTCTATTGAGCGTCTTGACAGAAAAAGGATCATAACAAAGTTTTCTGCTCGATACAAGCATCATATGACAAAATTTAAAATCTACAGCCCGGTTTGATTATAACCCGCTGCCATAATTTCGATGGACTCTAGTTTGACTTTACAATTTTTGAAAGCTAGCAGCGACAGTGGGTGCAAACCATTACCTTCTTGCACAAGTTCTTTCTCAATCTTCGCGCGATCGGTTTTGTCGTTGCGAGACTTCTTTTCTCTTCTTTTGGGCGACTTGGCACGTACATCGCGTTTTCCTTCAGCGTCGGACCCGTGGCCTGCACCGCTGTTGCCTTCATCGCGCGATTTGCTGCGGCTCTCATGCCTGGGCGAAGGCTTCCTTCTTTCACGCTTTCTGCTGTGAGAAGTCGCCACGAACACGCTGCTGTCAGAGTTAGAACGGTACCGATGTCGATTTGAAGCGTTGTTGTCGCGGAACCTGTTTTCTTTTGCAAACATTTCACCCCGGTTGCCTTCATCGTCCAGGGTTTTGGTGTGTTTGCTTTCAGTTTTCAAATCGTCGCTATATCGTCCGTTTTTGTTTTGGTATCGATAATGTGCATTTTTATCTCGGGCAACTTCACCCCTGTGTCTTCCTGCTTGCACTTTTTCTCTGGTGTGAATCCGGGTACTGGGAGGCCTGAAATCCGGTTCATGTAATTTGGGCTTGGCACCTGCGGAGAGCTTCCATTTTGCGCGATCATTGTTGGTTTTTGGATGAAATACCTTGCTCTCCTCGGCTCCCATACCCATTTATAAAACACACCAGCAATAAATCACATCTCTAAGAAATTGAAGTGCCAAAGCGCCTGCTCAAAAAAAGGAAAGCACACGTTTGTTAGAACCAGAATCTTAATTCAAAGGTGCTACCACGGTTTCTCGCTTATCCACTCTCATCAGGCAGCAGTCAGTCATAATCTAACCGAACAAAAACTTAAATGCATCATAACGCAGAAAAAGATGGCTCTTCATCTCACTGCTCATGTCGTTTTTGTCTATGTTTGATTTTTCTCATTGAAGCTCCTAGGATAAGGTTCTTGACTGCGTCGCTTTTTCGGCCTGCTGAATGTTGGTTAGCTAAACTTATCGCTGTGCCTGCGCGATGACATGATTTCACACCTTCTGTTATAATTTTATAAGTGTTGTCCAGAACAATGTTTTTTTTTTTTTGAAAACACGGCATCAGCTTCATACAGAATGGCTGAAAAAATCACATTTTGCAGCAACAGTCTAGACAAGGCATTTGTTATGCTTGCAGAAATTCTGAAGCACGGGCCACGGAAAGCGGTTGCTATGATCATTGATAACATCGTGGTACTAAACTGGACAACTCGTTCCAACATTATGAACTTACTGCTGGCACCTGGAGTGAGCTTGCTGAAAGCTGTATCTAATTGATGATGATGATGACGATAATGATGAAACAACTTAATTGTGTATAAAGCTCCATTTCTTTGGAGGTTTTAAATATTCTTTATACGTTTTACGGGTGCATCAATTTTTTATTTAGTCGATGACGTTGTTATTACTTTCAACATATTTTAACTTTCAACTACTTGCTGTGCATCTTGTTTACTGCTTTGTTTTGTTCTGAGAAAAAGGATGAATTTATCAGACCATCTCACCTGACAAAAATGCCATGTTTAAACCAACAGCGTGTTCTAACTCAAACCAAAACTTTATTCCACAAAAGATCTGTTGTCTACACCTATGGTGCTTAACAGGAGTTCCAAGCCAAGAGGGTTCCAAAGAGAAGCTGATGTAACGCAATATAATGTTGACTTTTCTACAGAAGGTGATACAGATATAAATTTGAAAAAACAAACTACTTGTAAATTATTTTAAGATTCTGTTAATCACGAATTAAGGCCAGTAATGCCACAGTGCAAGGAGCTTGAAAATCGTGAACCAAGCAAGAAAATCAAGTGCACCTTTTTAACTATAAAAGTATTGCTCCAAACGCAGCTACAAAGATTTTTCATTTTTGTTTATCTCGTTGATATATTTTGGAGTAACAATTTTCTAAAATATTTTGAGGAATGTTGAAATTAAACTATACCAATGTCTTACACCGAACATCAGTGTTTTTTTGATGTTATCCACTTTGTCGAGACGTTTATTCAAACTCCAAATTAATTTGATAAGAAATATATATCTTAGCTTTTTAAGCATTTTGTGCAGCCAAACCACGCTTCTTAAGGAAATGATATAAACTGCGCTAGCTCTTTATCTGTTGCTGATCTGTTTAAACAATAAAAACCTACAATCAAAGAAAAAAAGTGTCTTTACCAGGCGGCTGCCCGTTTCCACCCAACGTTCTTATGCGGGAACACATTTTTGAATTTGTTTTTCTCAAATTCGTTCAAAATTTTATTTGCAATTTCGGCATGTTGCAACCCTTTTCGTATTGCTTTTCCATTATTTCTGTACATTTTCTAATTTTATGCCATATTCACTCGGTTAGATGGTGCTGAATGTGCAAGAAAATGGCTTTTTCAACTTTTTTTGGTTATGTGACGTCATAAGAAACAAATTGCTTTTTCCAGTTCTGCAATAAGATACAATATATACAGCTAGGAATACTCTTTCATTCTTTCAACTTTGAACCTCTCCGAAACGCTTTGTCGTTTGGTAAATTGGTGATGAACTTCAATGTTCCACGTGGTAAGGTTGGGAAGATTGGGGTGAACTGCAAACTTTCAGAGGATGTGCAGGCGAGACATGTCATTAAGAGCTTGCCAGTGAGCTCTTTTCTGAAGGATGCACAGTGCGAAAGTGTCATAGAGGTCAGGAAAAGCACTCCCTCGGGATCTGACTTCTGTCACATATTACACCTGTGGTAACTTCGATGAGGACTCCGCTTCAAGGTAGAATGACATAAAAGACATCGTATTTCCTCAGCAGGCTGACTAAGGCCATATTACATTTTCACAAGAGAGGCATGTGCCAGAAATGCAGGCACCGTTCCTTTACCGACATAAAGCATTTACTTTGGATGGAAATGGCATTGCTGTATAATATTCCAGCAAGTATTTGTCATCAAAAAGCAATGTCACCACAAAAAAGTGCGCCAGTAGTGCTCTTGAAGGTGAAGTTATAAATACAATGAGTGAGATTCTGCTTTCAAACGGTGGGCTTGTAGAACAGGCTACATTAAGTGTTCTGCGCATAATTGGTGGTACGATACATATGAAATTTGCAATGTATTACTTTTTGTGTTCATTATGCCTAGTACTTTCAGGCCTTGAGGTTGATATCTCAATGTAAAATAATGAATTACTTTTCATCAGAGCTGAAAAATCAGCTTTTGCACATTTCAACTCTTTATGAATTCTAAACTATGTTATGGCACGTCCTGGCATTCCACTCACGTTACAACTGAGGTTGAAGCAACAGAAATATCGTGAAGCATGTGACATCCTAGAAAGGTTTTCATTCTGCCACTTGCTGCTGGAGATCAAGCTGGACAGGAGAGTGATAACGAAAGTATTTNAAATAATTTTGAAGTGGGTTCGATNCTGCAGGAGTAATATAGGTGGGAAAGCACGTTAGTCTAGAACAGAGGTTCCCAACCTTTTTCTTACCATGTACCCCTTCAGCATTCCGACAAATGAGCATGTACCCCTAAAGCATTTCAACAGATAAGGATGTACCCCTTCAGAATTTTGACAGATGAACATGTACCCTAAAACTCCTCATGACAAAATATTTTCTCATGAAGTTTCACAAATATATTTAACAGTATACATATAATGAATTTTGAAATCAATATTAAATGATATATGTATAAATATTTGAAAATAAACATGTAAACATATTTTTACCTTCTATTGCTAACCTTAGATGTACCCCTTCGGATGGGCAAATGTACCCCCAGGGGTAAAAGTACCCCAGGTTTGGAACCCCTGGTCTAGAATCCGATGATGACGATCAATCTTCACCATGAAAAAACTGTAGAAAAATAAATTTTCCAAAATGGAGAAAAAATTGTTCTTTGACAAAACGATACCGTTTTCGGGGGAGAAGGAGAAATTAGCAGATAAGCATCCCGAGTTGCTCAGACTCTTGCTTTGAAATATGGCTTGAAATATTTACCCACATAGGGGAAGGAGCAGGCAATTTTTGGGGGGTGCAAAGGATATTTTGCCCAAATTTCCACAAATTTGCCCAAAAAACTTTTATGCGACAAACTCTCTCCATGCAAACTTTCTGTAGCTGTTGGTACATTATATTTTCCTGTACCAAGTTGCATAGACTTGAGAATAGAAAATTCGGTACTTCAAATTTGGTGTTTAACAACCCATCTTATAAAGGTACCCTAGGCTGTGCAAGAACATTGTCAGAAGCCTGCTAGTTTAGTACTCTTGAGTATCTGCCTCAGGGTTTCGAGGTTTGGCTTTCCAGTGACATTCCAGCGGTTGCTGTCAGCAAGGAACCCCACACTTAGTTGAGGTAGGCCTAAAATTGCTTCCTTCTCCGAAGACGTATAAGCAGGGCTACCTATCGATCTAGAACCAAAAATAAGGACGGCTGAGGAAAATTAAATTTTATTACCTAAAATGAAACTATTGCTTCTGTTTGCACAACTAACGTCTGATCATATGTTTGCCTATTTATCTCTAGGAACCATTTGCTTCAGCAACGTCTTATTCTCGAATTCCTTGTTGTAATCGTCACGGAAAACGTTTTTTCGCTTTGCTTGTTTCATAAATGAATTAAATGACAAATCTTCGCTTTTTTTAGAAACCTAACCAAAAAACAACTTTCCTACTAATCCTAACTAGCAGAGACAGGTTACTGTAGTGGTTCGCGAACTTTCTTCGTTGCGACGCCTTTAGAAAAGTTTGCTGGACTTGCGACGCACCAGCATTATGAATTTAATAGATACTTTTTTAATAATTGATGTTTTATTTATTAAAGAAACAACAAAAAAATGTGCATCATTAACTTGATGTGTGTACTTGCTTATTTTTGCAAACTTCGTCGAATCTTGGACGAATTTGTGAAACTGCCACCCTCATTTTCCTCTCAAGGCTTAGTCGTGGTTGATATTTGGCTTTAATTACATCCATGGCAGAAAATCCTGATTAGTATAAATACAACGTTGGGAAAGGGATAACTATTTGTAGCGCTTTTTTCGCCGAAACTGAGCATTCGTCACTCAATGAAATTAAAACATATTTGTCGGATTTCCTGAGTTGAACTATCTTTTTAGGGAAATACTGTATATCAGGTAAGGTGAATATAGTTTTTTTGTTCAGCAAAGGACGACGGTGTAGATTGGACAAAAGGATCTGGAATCCATGTACAGGTTGATAAATTCCCCAGAGAGTACTGATAAAAATTTAACTTAAGCTTAGTTGGATGCTGCAAACATATTTTTTGTAAAGTTGAAGGCAGCATCATACATATATTTTCAAGCTAAGTAGACAAGAAAGTAAAGCACTGAGAACTTCACAACAGGTTTGCTATATCTTCCTTCCACAACAATAACTTTGAAAGGAACGCCGCAATTTAATCTGATACGTAAGCATATTTTTATCCGGCCCTTGCATAGAAATATTGAGTTTATTCAATTTACCGAAGGTATCACACAAACATGAAAATTTAAATAAATATTTGTTCTGGAACGAAGCAATCAGCAAGATCATTATTTTTATAACTGAATCACTGCTGTAGCTTTCATTTCCATGAAACGATGTAAATTAAAATTGTGCAATGTGTTTAATATTTTAAAGAATAATTAAAGTTATGTAATCATGAGATGGTAGTATGCTATCTACTGTCAGCATGACTGTACTTGAACAATGACTACTCTTTGGTGAAGTTATAAAACTGCCCTTGTTGTTAGCTCAATGAGTGAAACTGCACCTAGTTTAGGTTTGTGAGACGCCCTTGGAAAATTAAAACGACGCATCAGGGCTTTGCGACGCATACTTTGTGAACCATGGGCGTACAGTGTTAACAACGCCTGATAGTGAGTTACGTCTCTGCGCTGCAAGATTATATTACTTTTATGTCGTCACAAAATTTGATTACAAAACATTTACAATGAGATAGGAATGGTCTCTAGGTCAATCAGATATTGCTTGGTAAAATTGTTATGCTACAGAAAATAAGAAAAAAGAAGGACGCAAGTAACAAATAAGGACATTTCTTAGAAATAAGGACAGTAATATTTTTTAAGACATAGTACTTCAAAATAAGGACAAATCGTAGAAATAAGGACGGTGTGGTCGCCCTGCGAATAAGTGAAATATGTGGCATGTCTGATATTATATATATTATGAAAATGCCTTGAGTCTCACAACATTCTCTGTTCAACTGCACATATATGAAACAAACTGTATGGCAAAATGTGTTCTTTCAAATACTGTAGTTAAAATGAAAAACAAAAGCTTTTCTTTACTTGCTTGGCATGGACTCTGCTAATATGAAATAGGTGCTCTGCAGCATACTCCATTAACTCAGTGTACAATTAATAAAGCACGTAAATGAAATGCCGTCTTTTGCCCAAACTTTCAAGTCGGTCAGTTTCTCATCAACTCTAACAAACTGAAACACAAAGTTACTAAAAACAATTTGTTGATTTTATATATCTTTAATGTGTTTTCTGTGACATAATAAACTTTTATTTATACACTCAATAAAAATGAAATATGATTTCATTAATAATGTTAAAAATGTCGAAATTTGTGCCCACATTTCTTGAGATTTTGCCCAAAATTTTGACAAACCAAAAGTTCTGGTGGTGCGATTGCACCCCTTCACCTCCAGCTCCTACAACACTGTTTACCCAAGACATGCGTCGATATATCACAGAACAAACAAATTTGTATGCAAACCGTGGCAAGAACAAGCCTGAATGGAGTGTTTCGGAAAAGGAGATGGTACAGCTTTTAGGGAATTCTCCTCTCAGGATGCAATGCCTTTCCAGAAGAGAGGCATCACTGGTCAAATCCAGAAAATCTTGGAGCCTACACTGTATATGAAGCAATGTGCTGGGATAGATTTCCTTCAATAAGAAGTTATTTCCATGTTGCTGATATAGTGACAACCTCGAACAATGCAACAAAGTGGCAAAAGTTGCTCCTTTCTACAAATGTTTGAATGAAAGTTTGGTACAATTTATAATTTTTCACTAAACGTTGAGCATAGATCAGTCCATGGTACCATACTATGGCCACCACAGCGCGAAGATGCTCATTGCTAGCCAATTCGTTATGGTTCCAAAATATGGGCATTGTGCGGAATTGACCGATATCCCTATCATTTACAGATATATACAAAGGAAGTAGGTGGATGCCACGAAACAGCCTCTAGGACAGGGGTTCCAAACCTTTCTTTGACCGTGTACCCCTTCAGGATTTCGACAGATGAGCGTGAACCCCTAAAATTTCTTATGACAAAAAGGCTGAGCAAAATAACAAAAATCCATTGAATTTTTAATAGAACTTTTATACGTATTTTTAATTTAGTAGAACTTTTCATGTATTTTAAAATATTTGAAAATAAATAATGTATAAATATATTTTTCCCTTCTATGGCTAATCTTAAATGTACCCCTTCAGATAGGCAAATTTACCCCTAATGGTACATGTACCCTAGGTTGGGTACCCCAGCTCTAGGACAACGGGTGGCCAATGACCTTGTAAATGTGGTGGTTCAGGCCTTTATTCCTTCAGAGCACGAATGTTTCGACAACGTTTTCACCAGCTATGCACTTTTATCAGACTTGAGGGACCGCGAAATGGTAGCAACAGGAACAATTCCAGGTAACCGAACTGCGGAAGCAGCAAATGCAATTATTGACTCAAAGAGCCTCAAGAAGGAGCGTGGTACTTTCGACTACAGTTGCGATGGCAAGATTTTGATATGCAAATAGAATGACAACTCTGTTGTTGGTGTAGGAAGTAATTCTCACACACATGAGCCATTGCACATAGTGACTCGTAGAATACGGAATATACCAAACTGCAGTGTTCCGTATCAGCATGTTATTCATACCTGCAATAAAGGCATGAATGGTGTAGATTTATGCGATCAACTATTGGGACCATACAGACCCAGCAACAGGGGTAAAAAATGGCATTTCCCTTTGGTAATCAATGCACTCAACACAACGGTTGTAGCAATCTGGCTCATATACTGCAATCTCCACGGAAGAGAAATTTATCACATAGACTTTCACCATGAGATAACTCTGTGTTCGCTGAAATCAGCAAATGTAAGCACCTCACAGCTTAGTGTTGGAACAGCAGCTGATCCACCCCAAGATGTGAAGTTCGATAGGGTAGAACATTTGCTTGCTTCAGTCAAACAAGGAAGGTTCAAAATTTGCTCAAGAAACACCAGGTTGATGTGCAGTAAATGTAGTGTTCGTCTGCACAGAGACAAGCGAAAATTTGCTGGGATTTGTACCACAGCAACGTGCAGCAGCATAACGACAAACTCAACAGGCTGTTTTCCTAATGCTCTGTCATTTGCGAGATTTTGATCGTCTTAACGTCTGTTTAAGCACTCACCACAATTTTTATTTTGATCATATCGCGTTATCTTTCATATACTGAATGTAACATTACTGCCCATTCGGATTTGTGGAAATTCAGTGATGCAATCCACAGAGTAATTGATGAAATTTATTAATGCAATCCTCCTAACGTTTCCACATGGGCACATGTTCATATCTCCAACATGTTAAATAGAAAGTAGAAAATTGGTAATTTTCTATATGAGGTCAGTACTCACAAGTGGCCTACTGAAAAGATCATCATCATTGCAAAAAGGAAACTAGGTCCGGAAGGTAAAGGGTTGTGGGCAAAACAAACAAAACCCCCCTGTCTGTATTTCTAAATGGCCTGTTTGCACCTCACTGGTTTCTATTGAGTCCTGTTGTGATATCCTTCAGCACTTGCCTTTGGTGTTTATAAGCAAATGTATGAGAGACCAAGATAGCATAACTGAGCCCCAACAGCAACAAACGTTCACAGGTCGCTTATACATTAACTTAAGTTACTTCAATGCAAACTGGTTGACTGACTTAAGCCAATGTTTTTTGCAAGCAATATAGTTTGAATTATGGATATGCTGCTAGCTGAAATTTCTTCAGTTAAAGCATTACAAAGGCGTTAAGGACACGTATAGTTCATCACATATTTTCTAACCAGTGCAAGAGTACCGCACGATTTTCTAGCATCATGCAAAGTTGTTGCTGAAGGCTTTCTCTTTTGGCTCAATGTTGATTAACTTCACTAGCACTTTGTTTGGTCCCTCAATATCAGTCTGCGGTGAACAACAAGATCGGAGCAGTGAAAATCAGTTTACCTCTTCTCAAAAACCTTATTATTGCTGAAACGCAATATCCTTCAACGGCGAAATCTGATCTGTTGCCGGGATCTCATGGGCTAAATTGATTGATCTGCCACACAGGGCTGCCCGAATAGAACAGCACCCATGAAAAACAACCGTGAGCAGCACCCCAGAAAATGTTACACTAAACTGTAAATCCGGCACGAAACGCCCGATATGCGTCAAGGCAGAAGTGCTAAACTAAAATAGTAACTAACATCAATTATTTTATTGCGCGTCACATAGATTTAGATTTTTTTTCAGGACAAACTTTCTGCATGCAGATTCATTTCTTTCATGGTGAATTGCTTTGCCAGGAAAAATCATGCTATTTTTTAAACGGGTGCGACAATATTGTCTGAAATAATGAAATATGTCAAAACGAACAGGATCTTTTCATTTGAAAAGCTCCTAAATGCAAGTAATCTTCTTCCCCGTGATCAAGAGATATTTATGATTTGAGTACAAGGGATAGATCAATTGTAAAAAAACTTACGTTGCAGGAATACAAAAGTTTAACTACATTTTCAAATGTGTCATCGGTAAAAAATAATACGTCTTCATCGCTAGAACATGAGGAAAGTTTTTATTAAATTGAGACGATTTCATCCACAGCTGAAGTTAACACAGTTAATTAAAATGGAACAAGAGCTTATTAATTTCAGCCCATACAACAGCAAAATGAACAGAGTTGGTGTACAGTAACGACTACGACTCGTATAAGGAAATCAAAAATGATCTTCAACATAGCTTATCACCTGCACTATCAAAATCAAAAAGGGAGACATGGCATTGCAAAAACTTGTTAGCACTTCGTTTCTATTTTTGAGTGGTCTCCCTGATGTGGCGTCACAAAAGTGTGTGGGACCCGGGATAACTTTGGCAGCCCCATATGATGCGCCCGGTGCATATGACTCTCTGTGTGGGGTTGGGTCAAACGTGAGTTACAAAAACGTGATCAAGTCTTTCACGAAATTCCCGAAATGCTGTAAAAATATGCATTTTCGCAAAGTTAGGCAAAACTTTGATTGATAACCTTCTCATTTTTATAGTCGTTTTTACGCTTTTGCTTGCTTATCACAATGAAGATCACAAAAGACAGCAACGCTTGCTGTTCTGTTTATTTTTGCATTTTGGCGCCTCTAGGATGCTGCACCAAGGACTCGTGTCCAGCCATTGCCCTGCTCTTGACGCCACTGCGCGCCCTGCTAGAGGAAACGAAGTCATGCGGATTAGGCTGTCTGTGTCTTCGGCTACAATTGCGAATACTGCGCTTGTTACATGCTAAGGGTTTCCAAAATATATTGAATGCGACGATTGTTGATAGTCTAATAACTGCCTTTAACATGTCAAGTATTCGATGTGTGGTAACGATGTCGGCTATGAGCTGCTGCTGTCATTCTTCATAAGTGGCCTTGGGCCACGATATTGATTTTACTGAGAGCTGCCAGGTGTTTTTGAGCGGTGGCCCTGCTGTGGGATGGCAGATACGTAGGCTGAGGGATATGGATTGCTGCTGTTATAAACTGGATTAATTTGATTGGAATCAAAGTGTTTTTTTTGATTTGTTCAATATGTGGTCTTATCAACTTAGTGCAACGTCTCTAGTGACATTTGAATTTATTCGTTTTTCACTATGGTGTTTCATTTGTATTTTGTTGTTTTGCATGAAGTTGTGGGGGCAGTGACTTAATGACAGCTAAGGCCGTTGCTTCCTGTCCCTGCATTCCTGATTGAGTATTCTGTGCTTAGTCAGGATGCGGAAATAAACTGAACTGAACTGAACTACCTTGGACTTCAAAATCCAGCCCTGGGTCGTTTGTGAAAGATGATAAGTGGAATCACTACAAGGATCGTTCTCAATGGCTAAGATTTTCATATGCGTAGAAATCGCGCTGATTGGCAGGTTAAATTAAAATTTCCTAAACCTAAAACATGTTAAATTTCAAATCAGCAGTATCGACACAAAACCGACGGCCATTTCCAACGACGACCGTATAATATTTTAAATATAGGCAACTGTTTCGAACAACTCTATTGCAAATTTTCTACAATGCTTTAGTCTCTATACCTTTGCTTGTAAGTAAAGCGAGTACATCACAATTGGCTTATTTTCAGTGGCGTAAAGTGGACTGACAATGTATCTGCAGAATTGGTATACAGTCGTGACTACGGAAAGCTATGTTGTTTATCGCTATGCACGGGTTTTGAAGTTGATAAAATGTGTATGGTCTTTATTTTGATCTCTTCACAATTTTCATACGACTGGCGAGCTTAAATCCCATCACTACATTTCAACACAAGCAATGAAATTTATGGTACCTGACAAAGATAGCAACTTAAACATAACTGCTTTTTCAGCTCGTCACTACCCATGCATATTGATGGCTAAAGCATTCGTTTTGCAATCTGACTTTACGGTTCAGATGTATGATTTCCTTTTTCTCTTCTGAGTGTTGACCGCTGCATTGCCTAGAAATGTAACTACTGGATTGTTTCTTGAAATCTACAACTGCAGACCTGTTTCGTGAAATCTACATTTTGATAGGACGTATTAAATTTTATTGACAGCTTGAACGACCCCAGGTTGATATCTGCCGGGTAAAACGCCATGAGTCAAACAAATGATTGCCACGTGATACACAAAAGCGTAGTTTACAAAGAGCAGTTGAGGGCTTTTCGTCGGACCGAGTGGCACTCGATATTTCAAGACACAACGGTAAGAGCATTCAAAACCAAGCCGAGGATGGCTTTTCCAGCTTTCTGTTTGGTGTGTTACAGTGGTTATACTGCCAAAGTTTTGCTAGGTGACAAAAACGTTAGACAGGTGCCGCTGCTTAATTGTTACCGACCACTGTCTTTATTCAAGCTATTGGAAACGAGTGCACGCATGTGTATGCTAACAGTTGGCAAATTCCAAATCTTCCCTGCTTCGAAGTCCTGTCAGCAATGTCCTAACGCCATTGACGTTTTACAGGATCAGGATCTTATGAGTTTGGTCGGACATATTTTCCAACAATCTTTGGTGAACTTACTGTTGACGTTGCCCAGGGTATTGTCTTTGCCTTGAAGTGTATCTTCAATACAATTTCTGGAGAGATAAGCGAGCATAAATGTTTACTAAATTGAAAAAGCAAACTTCAATCAAAGTTTGTGCTCCCTCAATCATTAGTGAACACTCCACAAACAAGATATCAACCGCTTAAAAATTTTGCAACGTGTCCGTCTAGTTCTTGCACATAAACTCACCCAGAAAACCTAAAATCAGAAATAGATTTAGATGATAGTACGTCGATGGCTAAAGTCGCATTCTTTTCTTGTCAGACCAAATCGCCTCACCTGGCTTAACCCCTTAACGTTGCTTCCGTGCTGCATTTTGTGTTTACTATCCTTACGGCAACGAATAACAAGTAGCTGCAGCTGCTTTCTGTTGCAACAGCAAAAAGTCTCACATAGCATTTTTCTTTAATCAAACTATGTGTCATGCAGGACTGTTCGACACCATCTCTTTGAACGATACCAACAGAACAACAGAGAGTTGAAAATATCAGGCTGCGTTGTCTTTCTGAATGCGACCAATAACTGACTACTAACATGCATGGTTAACACTTAACATCAAGCTTGTAGGCTTACATCAGAAATCTGGTATCGGTTATGAAGTCAAAAGACCTCGGCCAAAAGAACACATTTGGTCCTGTAAGGATGTATTTCTTGAAGATTTTTACAACTTTTACTTTGGACACAATTTCCTCTAAAATCATTTAACGGCAGTGTTCAATGTTTCTTGCAGTTGCTGTGCAGTAGACATCTAATCATCATATCCCGCTTCAACTGCTCTGGTATACTACAGTAAATGTTCGTTCTTTTGCGTCGAAAAACGTCAAGTCGGTACAACCGAAAAAATGACAATACGAAGACATTTGAAACTGAACGCACCCGAAAGACATTCGCTTGAAAGGAGAAACGGCAAGAGACCAGATTCGTTACTAACCTGTCTGACGAAATGAGCAAGCTGACAGAAAGTGTTTTAACCCATAATGTAATGGATTCGTCAATGCAGGGAAACATCATCAGGGCATTTCGGAATACATCTACCAGTCAGTAAATCCTAACAGATGTGGCAATACAAATTTTACATGATCAATTAAATCTGGCCCCATACGACCGAAAGCGAAAATTCACCCACTTTTACTATAACTGACAGCAGGGAGGGGGTATCCATTTGGTGCCTTTAACTACAGTCAACAATTAATCAAGATGATATTTAGTGCTAGAATCGAGGTAAAGCAAGTAAGGCTAACTGAGTGACTAGCGACAAATTTGAGAAGCATTGGAAAAATAAGCGCACGTGTAACGGCACAGGCATTACTATCTATTCAGACTCAACCAAAATACAGCTGTTTTGATCAGTAAGCAAATGTGCAGAAACAATAAAAAGCTTATCTTCGGCAAGTACGCCAAACAAAATTTTCCCGAATTCTTCTCAGTTCATCAAATATTCAGGAGCTAATACGGCGTGAAATGCGGCATCAGGCGATTTACGGCCGCACAGACGGTCTCGGAATGGCTCACTGACGAAAGACGTCTGCAGCTCACCTCATCCGAAAGATAAAGGCCATTTTGCTTGCACTGCATTTGTATGGAGACGAAAGTGCAGTTGTATCTTTTGACTGTGAATCACGAGGTTTAGACAAAAGATAAAAGCCGTGCATCTGCAGTAGATTGAAAGTGGAATAACCGAAAAAAACAATGAATGAATGTCAACCACCAACGTCGCTTCATTCATTAGGTACAAAGCAAACAATTTCACCCTACTGTGATGATTGCAAGGACTTTTGTTGGTCCCATTGAAAGGACTTTTGCTGATGTAGTTCAAATCTTATCAACGTTATATAATCGACACCATTATTGCATGTTCAAAAGCTTGCAACAACTTTTTTGTCTGAATAAGACGCTGACGAACTTCCGCAAGACTTCAAAAAGTTTTGAGTGTTTATTTGGTTTGTTTCTCTAGTTTAAGGTCTCGCGTTTTCTCTGTTAAACAATGGTCGCAACCTTCGTCCCATTAGTGCCGTCGCACCCCTGTTAGGGAACAGTGATTTTTTATAAAGAAGAATAGAAAGATGGAGCACAAAAATGCGAAGGTCATTACATGTCATTATTCAAACAACAGCAAGTGCTGAAAGCCGCAATATGGCAATGAAATGAATCACTGCTAAAATAAGCTTTCCACTGAAATTCAAACTCAATCAAAAACATTTCTTCCGAGCTATAATAGTGTTGTCGAGACTAGGTTGTATAAATCAGAATCATGGAAATCTAACACTTTAATCATAGTACTGCAACTACAGACAATGCAGAGAACTAGTTCAATTCACAGCCTGAAAACTGGTAACAAACCATATGAACAAAACAATCCTGTGGATATTTTATTCAGATGACCATGTTTCAACTTCTTTAAAGCAACACGACCACTGAATCTGACCGACTTACACTCAGAATAACTACAATCCACAAATTTCTAATCACGATCCAGGAATAATTTTGAAAACTTTGATCCTGAGCTCAATCAGCCTTTTGGACTTGGTAACAAGCCTAGTTATGCAATATTTTGAATCCATAGCACATACACTGGAACCCAAAATATAAGGTAGTCGCTTGCAAACTTTCAAACTTTTTATCAGGTAAAAACATGGCCACTGACAATTACTTATTATTACTGATTGAAAGTTTGCTCCTGTAGTTTCAAGCAGACTTGATTAATGTGCAATTTTTACTCATGTAAACGTCAATGTGATGAGAAAAAATTCACGAAACTCAGTTTACAGTCACAGTACTTGTTTGTTTATATGACAGTGTTTTGAAAAAGACAGTCGTATCAGCATTTTCCAGGTCACAGCGGCAAATGCAAGGTTTGCAGTGAATCAACGATAAACGTCCCCTGCTTTCCCATTCTTTTTGTGTGTATGAAGCGCTACTAACTCGCGCTAAAGCAGTTTTCGAAACAGGTTGAAAAAAAAACAATTTGCAAGAAACAGCAGAACACCGTCGATAAAAAAGTAGCTGATTTCGTACTGACTGAACTTTTGTCCGAAAGCTGTTACTAGCTGGCCTGGAGATAATATCCGTATGCGTTTTTAGTCAGCAGCTAATTTAACGTAATTCAGCTTTAGCCTACCTGACATGCAGGTTACGTTTTACCGTTAGATTTGCTGTTTGGTGTTTCCGCTGCCACTGAGCGCTCTGTAA